>Ga0209645_1000575_pt1 | contig 18844 bp, 46 predicted proteins | sample ETNvirenome_6_30_FD_184070 | JGI IMG/M metagenome (GOLD analysis project Ga0209645, IMG submission 184070) | Marine viral communities from the Pacific Ocean - ETNP_6_30 (SPAdes) (version 2) | ecosystem: Environmental > Aquatic > Marine > Oceanic | place: Pacific Ocean | collected 2013-06-19
CATTTTTAGTGGTCGGGCAGTTCTCACCATACCATCCACCAGGACCTTTGAAAAAATGAGTGAATAACTTTGCCCATGGCATGTCTTCACCATCGGGAGCGGGGAGGAAACGAATTACAGCACTACCTACACCCTCTTTACCCATCTCTGGTTTCCAGAGAATATCGTCGATGGCATTACCACCAGATTTATTTTGCTTCTCTACTTCCTTGATCAGCTTGGCAGTCAATCCACCAAGAGAAGAACTTTTTTTGAGGTCAGAAAAACCCATTCGTATTACTCCGTATTAGTTAGTATTTGGTCTGTTACCTTAGCTTAAGGGATCAGCCAGCCCATATTCTACACCATCGATTCGGGGAGTCAAGTCTCCTTAATGGATTCCTTCATCCCGTCGATGATGTTTGTCATGTTTGAGAAGACATATCCCAGGTCTACATCCTCTGGGAAACCCAGAGACCTTGCAGAGTCCATGATATTGTCCTTCATTGCTTTCGCTTCTGGATCATCGGACAAACTTAAACGAGTGTAGAGGACCTGTTGTTTCTTCAACAACTCCTCCAACAACTCAACATGTCTAATCTTTTCATCTTTGTCCATGGTGGCAAACTGAAAGACATGCATGTAAATCTGTTCCTGAAGCTCAGAAATTTCTTTCATCTCGTCTTGGACGATTTTAGATTGAAAGAAACTCATCACTCCTCCGTTGATTCTTCTGTCGATTCTTCACCAAGATTATAGACTTCTGGTTCAACAGTTTCTACTTCTGGCTCTTCTGTTTTCAATTGTTCCAGTACTTCAATAGCACCAGTGATTTTCAACACAGTTGTTTCACCAGCTCTGATTTGTTCAATCAGTTGCTCTCTTTGTTTGTAAAGATTTTCAAGAGCCTCTGTATTACTAACGGCCATCGATCACTACCTCCTTTAAAATTTTCTTGTATTTAAATACATCTATATGTATGAAAGAAAAATATTTCTTAATACGAATAGATACGGATTCCCACACCGGGTCCTTTAGTTTTTTGTCAAAGTCTTTTACATATCCAAAGATACTATCGTAAATGATAAGGGTCTCCAGTGAAATATCTTTTGACAGATACTTCTTGAGGAGAATGGGGTGTCCCTTTGAACAATCAAACACCTCATCTACCTTATGGTTGTCAAAGAGTGACTCTGATTCCTGACGGAACACATAGGTGAGAGACTGAACTCTCTTCTGCCACTCATTGTAATTGGTCTCACCATTACGAACGATCTCACCAATCCATAGTGACTGGGGATCATCACACGCAACAAAGTTGCTCACGAAGAAGTTCAATACTTCTCCGTCATCCTTCTGACGTGACAACTTCTCGAAGAAGAATCTATCCTTCCTTTTGTAGAAGGATTGCAATGACGCTCTTGACTTGCCAGCGTACCTCACGTAGTCGTACTTTGGTTTCGTGAAGTGATTCTTTAATCCGAGATAACATTTATATACGTCAAAGGGTTTCACTTTAGGGATCACAATGGAAGCTTAGCGTGTGAAGTACGCTTCAAAAGGTTCAAGTCAATAGCCTCAGCTCTCAACTTTTCTTTCAGTGGTTTGGATACCAACTTAGGAATTGAATCTACATCCAAGTTATTCTTCTCACAAAAGAACACAATAGCATCAATGTATTTCATACCTTTGTTCTCATGAACAATGGCCTCGATCTCTTCGGCAAACTTCTTTGACGAATAGAATTTCTTCTGGATGAGATCTTCAATGCTAGGTTCAGGCTTTGCCATAGGATTGTAACTTGAATTCAACAAACTCTCTAATATATTCGGAGAGTAACTTGATGTACTTTCCTTTGTCATATTGTTCATAGACTTTACACTCACCGTCCTCACAGGACATAATAATAACAAACTTCTTTACCATTATACCAGTTAACTCCGCTAACATACAAGCGTATGCTGCACACTGGACAAAATAATCTTCAACCCACTTCTCAGGCTTAGGTTTTGCACTAGTCTTGAAATCGATTATAGCAAGTTCACCATTATACTCAGCAATACAATCAACAGTACCAGCGATGCCAAGCTCTTTCGAGAATAGTGATTGTTCGATGGCATGTATGTTATCGATGTTACTAAGGTCTGGTTTGGCTTGCCTGAATAAGAACTGGGATAAGGGTTGTACCTCAGGTAGTTCTTCATTCTTCAAGTGGTGTTCAACCAGTGTGTGCATATCTGTACCACGACTGGTTGCTGCCTTGGTGATTCTATTTGCCTCCTCTTCACCCTTCTTGGCTCTCCACTCACGAAACTTTTCGCGGTTAATCCAACTGATAATAGAGGTGATGGAAACTAACTTCTGTCCATCGGGAGTGTCATAATAACGAACCCCATCAATAGTTTTACGTTCTAGTGATGGGATTACAACTTCAACATGATTAAAACTCAATTCCGTACTCCTGTAGTCTTGGTAAAGGTGACGTTTGTATGTTTGATTGGATCTTATGAACGAAGAAAACTTGAGTTAGTCTAGGTTCATCATCACTTGCAACAAAATTATTTTCTTTATGAGAGATATCAGAACCATAGAATGCCATTCTGTTGAAGACATTCTTTACTTCTAATGTTTTGTCATAAAGAGATTCAAGTTTAACTAATTCTTTTTTATATAAATCAGGATCAACTTTTTTGTCTGCGTAGAGATCATTTCTCAATTCATAATTGATACTCCTAGTATCAAACACATCATCTTTCATTTTATAGAATGATGTTCCCGCGTCTAGATTTGATTTGGGATTCAGATAGATTACACCTGCTGCCATACATGAATGATCGTCACTATGTATCCATCCACTATTCAATGGAGATGATTTGTCGTCATCAAATGGATATATTTTTTGAAAATTGGTAGAGACACGCCAAACCACTTGAGGATTTGGTTCATAGTAATAAAACAATGAGAACAATCTATGACAGAAAGAATTAAAATATGTCGGATGAACCTCCGATAACATTTCGGTTCTTTCTCCAGGATAATTCCCTGAAACTTTTGAGAAGTTACATGACAAAGCAAATTCCCTTATCTTATATGGATCATCGAAAAAATTATCGACGAGAGTGATGGGAAATTGTCTGAACATTAAAGATCTAATTCAAGTTTAGCAATGATGTATTCCTTGACGAGTCCACTTCGACAGATGTCCTCGGCTTGGAACTCAATTATATCGAATGATGGCATATTTTTCAAGATCTTCATGAAGTCAACGATACCATTACGTTCTGCTGTCTTCACCAAGTCTGTCTGAGTGGCATCACCACAGAACATAATCTTAGAGTTCTCACCCACACGAGTGATGATAGAGTCCAGTTCATGGAAGTTCAGGTTCTGGTACTCATCAACGATAACGATGACATTATCAAGTGTGGTACCACGGATGAATGATGTGGACCAGAATGAGATGGTACCTTGTGCCTTGAGGTTGGCGTACAACATCTCAAAGTCATTGTCAGTTGGCATCTCGAACATGTACTTAACCATGTTCTTATAAGGAATCTGATACAAGGATGACTTATCCTCATGGTCTCCTGGTAGGAAACCAATCTCCCTTGTAGCCACCAAAGACCTAACGATATAGATCTTTTCGTATGGAGAACTAGGATTCAATACATCTTTCAATGCATTGTATAGGGTGATGAAAGTCTTACCCGTTCCCGCACATCCATAAGCAACTAAGTTCTGATCAAGTTTATACTTATCAAAAAACTCTTGTTGATTGTCAGTCAGAGGTTCAATCTTCTTGATATAATCAAGATTGATTGGTTTCTTTCTCTTCATTCTTTTGTTGTCCATGCCAAATGGGACAGGACTGGTGTTACCAATCCCAGACTTTCTTCTTGCCATACTTAACTAAAGGGTTTTACTGTTGCACCTGGTTGCTTAGAAGCTGCGTGGAGAACATCATTCCAACCTGGATGTGTTCTCATAATCTTGTCAGACCAGTGACCAACCTCTGTTGCCATGGGACAGGTTCTAGGATCTGAGAAATCACGTATCCATTCTGGGTTATCGATCTTCCATTGATCCCAGTCATGGACACTCATCACAACTTCTTTCTGTTCACCAGTTTCGGTGTTTCTCACGGGGTACGATGCCATACTTCCTCAATATGTGTGAATATTTATTACCAGTCCAGAGCCTCTGCAATCACAGGGAACTGTTCCTTAAAGATATCCTTACAGGAGTTGGCAATATCCATGTGTTCTTTCTGAGTACCATTGGCTGATCTCAGTTCGATGTAATGAATCCAGGAACGAATAGAACCTGTCATATACATCTTAGTTTTAGTGGCCAAGGGGAGTACAAACCTTGCACACTCCTTAGCCACACCCGCCTTCAACATCTGTTCGTAGAGTGCCATGGCTGAATCAAACAGAGTGATCATCTGTTTGTCCATGATCTCTACCAACTTTGGGTCAAGGTCATCAGTGGAGTTCTGACGATTCTTCTCATCCTGACGACGAAGTTCAGGTAGTGGGATCTCAGATGCCAACAAAGATGAATCAGCATATCTCTGAGAGAACTCCTGAAAGGTGAAGCTTCTGTGACGCAGGACTTGAGCTGCAATACCACGAGAAGTTTCAATCTCCAGAGTCATGAACGCCTGTTCAAAGATAGACCAGTGCTGGTGTTTGATACAATATTTGATTAGACCAGCATACTTTTCATTATCTTGGTTACCAGGATTAGAAACCCTAGCACAGTATGCAATATGTTCCTCAGCGTCAGGTGTCACCGAGATCAGTTTTGCGTTGTTCATTCTGTTTCTTTGCTTTCTTTTGTAGTTTTTTAGCTTTGAGTATGAGCTCAGCGTAGGCCTGTTCACCAGCAGTGAATAGGTCAGGATTTTTGACGATGTACTTAGCTGCCTTTTTTGTTTTCCTCATTGAAATAAGTCTCGTAGTACGAGACCAAACCGTGTGTAATTTTGTTTCCCTTTTCGATCCACTCATTAGCACACTCATAGATGCTCTTGTTAGATGCACCTGTGTTTCCAAAACGTTTCATCAATAGATTCAAACACTGAGCTCTAAAATTTAGATCTCGTGATACAGAATCATTCATCATCTTCAAAGACCTCATCGTAATCGGCTAAGGGTGGAACATAATCATCTTGAACCTTATATGCCTCTGGATCAGAGAAGACCTCAGACTCCAAGGCATCGACTAATAGTTTCAAGTTACGAACTATCAGTTTAAGTTTGTCTCTTTCCATATAGATCGAGCAACATTCATATATGTATACTAATAAAAAAAGGGGGTCATGTCAACCCCCTGTGTATCATTTCGATTTTGCAAGTACCAGTTGAGCCTGGTGTAAACGACTGACTTTCTGTGCCTTCTTTCTAATGATATGAAGGACGTTCAGTTTCTTCATCACTTAACCTCCTTGTTGTAACGGATACCACGATAGGTTTCTGTTACATAATGAGGTTGCTGTTCTTGGGTCTTGGCTTGACGACGCTGTACAGTGTCGTATGCGGTTCCTCTGTAAACAACTTGTGCCATGGTGTTTCTCCTGAAATAATAGGGTGTTTTAATCCCCGTTCCTTCAGTCGGCTTTTGCGTCCTAAGAATTTCCTACGAAACACTGAGGGTACTTAGTTTTTACTCTAGAGATAAAGGTATCCTTTTCCTCTTGAGTCATCGTTGTATCCTGTTGAACAACATCTACTACCTCTCCTTGATATGCACATGGTACACCCGCGATGGATGACATGACAACAACAGGTAGAGCGAGTAGTGTGAGCAAGGCTTCCATAGTAACTTTTAGGATGAACGAAATCCGTTCCGAGTCGGCTTACTTGCGTCAACCTTACGGTTGATGAACGACAGGTCTATTATAGACCACTGTAGTTATTTATGTCAAGTGTCTTCATTTCCATACTTTTCTACCAGGTTCTTGATGATGGTCTCATCACCACTCAACTCTTTGATAGCAAAGAGGTTTGACTTCTTATACTTCTTAAACTTCTTATACTCTTTGAGGAGTGCCTGAACCTGGTCAGGGTTCATATCAATCCCCTCAAACTTAATATCAAAACCTTCACTCATTTTTTCTTGTCCTCTTTCTTTTCAACACCCCACATCCTTGGGTTTACTCTACCCTCAGTGTAAATGATACTAATTAAATTCTCTTTGTACCTATCATAGTACTCATCAAAGATGAGAACCATCTTACTACTCATAACAATATCGTACTTACGTTTGTTATTTTCAATGTAGATAACAAGACAACTGTTGTTGGGCAGAGATCTATCCTTAGCGAGTGAAGCTTCACAATCAGTATGGATGACTTTGATTCTATCTGCCATTAAGATCTACCACCCCATTGGATATCAGGGAAAGCTTTCTCTACAACATCTCTTGTGAGTTTGTACCTCAGAGAAAGTTTCTTATCCTTCACAAGACACAGGATCTCAGCCTCATTAGGATGAAGACCTTCAAGGATCTGAATGAACATAGACTCACGACGAACGTGAGACAGACTATCGTTACCACCCTTCACAAAGTTATAGAGTTGTTTCCATTCTCTACGGAGTGTGGTGTGGTCAGTCCCTACAGGAACATCATTAGGTTCGTAAGGAACATTACCCTCAGGAAGAACTGAGAGGACAGTATCATCGAAGTTCCAGATAAGAAGGGCAGTCAGAGCATCATTTCTGTTCTCTTTAAGAATCTCTGCCTTCTTATCTTTAGAACGTGCCTTACTCACAACCTCAAGGATCTCATGGATGAAAGGGTTGGGAGGTAACTTAGTCTTTGTTGATGTAGCCATTGTATTGTGTGTTAAATCAGTGTAGGTATTTAAGGGAGGTTAAGACTCCTCTTCATCAAGAGCTTCTGGATTCTCGAATCTTACTGAGAAGACCTCATCAGCGATGAGTTGTCCGTTCTCATCAAACATCTCTGGGTGTGTTGGAATATATCTTGATGCTTGATCATAAGAATATTCTCTAAAAAGATATCCGATAACCGATCCAAGTCCCAGGAATAATAGTGACGAAAGAACAGCGAATGTGAGAGTGACTGCTAACATTTTACTTCTCCTCAGAAGATTCTACTTTACGATAGTCCAAACTGAAGTCTATGTAAAGATGTAACTCTCTTCTGAATAAGGAGAGTACCTTACCAAACTTCACTTGGAAGAATTTGGGTTGCTCTTGGTTCCTCCTCTTGTTTCTAAGTAGTAACTCAACCCCTCTATTGATATGGGGAATGTTACTTTCGCTGTTATTTAGTTCATCATCTTCCATGTTCTGGTGCATTATACCAACTTGTTTTCTCTCAAATATTTTACTGTTTCCGTACATCCACCAAGAACTTCTTCGTTCTTGAGGACTCTAGGATAGGTTGCACCTTCACCAAACTCACTGATGAATTCTTCCTTGGTAAAGTCTGTACCTTGTTTGTATTCTACAAAGGGAAGTTCTGCCAGTTGTAGAACTTGTTTTACTTTGGTGCAATATGGGCACCCGTTCTTTGAATAAACTGTGAAGTTCATAGGAGTATGAATAGAAGTGGTGTGAGTATAGTTAAGTATCCAATTAGGTATCCCCCCAGGATTGTTCCTAGGGGGATTGTACTATGGTCGTGTGTCATTTTCTAATCTTTCAGGAATCTCATCAAACAATTCCTTAGGCATAAGTGTCCAAGACCAACCAGGATAATACTGATTCATATAAAGAGGGATACGTGAACTAGTCGCGTAAGTGGCCAAGATATAAACATTATTAATCTTGTGGTCTAAGATGTGAGGAAATGGAAAGTCAGGATTCTCTTTCATTGTTTTTAAGTTCTTCAAGATATACTGATGATACAAGACAACTCTTGTAACCAGGAAAGTATTCTTCTACTTTCTGGGGGACAATCATAACTGTGGGCCACCCACTTTCAACGTGAGTGTACACTGTCTTACAGTCCTCGTCAATATAATAAGGCCAAGGAAATTTTCCTTTTCTTTTTGACATAATATTTAGAGGTTACAATTTACCACCAACCTTACCATCATTCATGACTCTAGATTCCTCAGGCCACTCACCATCTTGTTGAGCTTTGAGGTATCTACGAGACCAGAATTCACACTCCCATTCTGATAGGGAGAGGATAAGTTTGTTACCCTCCCTATCAAAGGATTGATAACCCCAGTTACCTTTATCGATGGTGAAGGCACCATCATCAAAAACTTTTGGTTCCATAATAATTAGTAAGAGCTTACTCCTAAGTATGTGGTACTGAATTCATCGTATTCATAATCATATTCACCGACTGGTGGAGGTTTGGGTGGTCCTGGAGGTTTGGGTGGTTCTGGAGGTGGTTGTGTGACCGCAACAGATTCATCAAACCAAACATCAAATTCTTTTTGACAATCATCAAAATGTTTTGCAATCTGCCAGTAAGTATTTTTAAACAGTAGATCTTCTTCCAATTCCTTCACTGAAGCATGAGTAAGAAAGACAGAATACTGAAACCTATCCAGATCTAGTGATGGTTTGAAAAATAAATCATCGATCATACTGAACTTGACTCCAGTCCTTCTCGAAGATTTCCATACCCTTATCAGTCAGGATGTGATCAACCATCTGTTCCAGAACCTTTGGGGGAAGGGTACAGATGTGTGCTCCGTTGTAGAACGAACGGACAGCTCGTTGGACACTACGAATAGATGCAGAGAGTACCTGTGTCTTTACACCATGAATACGATACAGGTCTGCGATAGATCTGACAACCTCAAGACCTGCCACAGACTGGTCATCCAGACGACCAACGAATGGTGACACATAGGTGGCTCCAACCTTGGCTGCCAGAATAGCCTGGGAGGCACAGAAGATCAGGGTGACGTTAGTCTTGATGCCCTTCTCACTCAGACCACCACACACCATCAGTCCCTCACGAGTACAGGGGATCTTGATAGTGGCAAATGATCCAAACTTGTCAGCCAGTCTAACACCTTCCTCATACATTTGGTCGGCGTTACCCATGACTTCCATACTGATGTCAGGAACACCGGCTTCTACCAGTTCCTCATATACATCTTCTGGTTTCCTACCACTCTTACGAATGAGTGAAGGGTTTGTGGTTACACCATCGATGAGGCCAGTACCCCAGTAGTGTTTGATTTCTTCAGTGTCTGCTGTGTCTAGAAAAATTTTCATAAAAAAAGAGGGGGCTCTTGTCCCCCAGTATATCATGTATCAGAGTTTTTGTAAAGTCGTTCCAACCAATCTTTAATGTGTCGGAACTCTATAGGTGTCATTTCACTGACATCCTTCTCCTCCTCTTCAGGAGGTTTCTTCTCTGAGTCATCCATCAGAGTGCGTTACCCCTTGGGAGTACCTCTTCTGGGAAGACAAAGTTCTCATGAGGTTGGTCAACACCAGCCATCCAGTTACGAAGACCTTCATTCAAGAGAATGTTCTTGGTGTAGAAAGTTTCGAACTCTGGGTCTTCTGCTGCCCTCAGTTCCTGGCTCACAAAGTCATAAGCACGAAGATTAAGTGCAAGACCAATGATACCAATAGAACTAGTCCAAAGTCCCATAACTGGAACAAAAAGCATAAAGAAGTGCAGCCAGCGCTTATTGCTAAAGGCGATCCCAAAGATCTGGGACCAGAAACGGTTTGCTGTAACCATCGAATAAGTTTCTTCCTCTTGATCCGATTGGAAACCCTTGAATGTATTCGATCCATTGTCGTCCTCATAGAGAGTATTCTCAACGGTTACACCATGGATGGCTGAGAGAAGTGCTCCACCTAGGATACCAGCCACGCCCATCATATGGAAGGGGTTGAGTGTCCAGTTATGAAATCCTTGAAGGAACAATAGAAATCTGAAGATCGCTGCGATACCAAATGACGGCGCAAAGAACCAACTGGATTGTCCAAGTGGATAGATGAGAAATACGCTAACGAATACGGCAATAGGACCCGAAAAAGCAATCGCATTGTATGGTCTAATCCCTACGAGACGACTAATCTCAAACTGCCTGAGCATGAATCCGATGAGAGCGAAGGCTCCATGGAGGGCTACAAAGGCCCAAAAGCCACCAAGTTGTGCCCACCGTACAAAATCTCCTTGAGCCTCAGGACCCCAAAGGAGAAGAAGAGAATGCCCCATAGAATCTGCAGGGGTCGATACAGCCGCGGTGAGGAAGTTAGCACCTTCCAAGTAAGAAGAAGCAAGTCCATGAGTGTACCATGATGTAACAAATGTTGTGCCTGTTAACCAGCCACCAATGGCTAGGTATGCACATGGGAAGAGTAAGAGTCCTGACCAACCGACGAATACGAAACGATCTCGCTTCAGCCAGTCATCAAGAATATCGAACCATCCCCTCTGAGTATTCGGTTGTGTAAGAGTGGATGCTACCATTTATCTGTGTAGTTAGGGATCAAAAATAGAAAATGATAGTAAGAGTGTTAGAAAAATACCACTGAATGTGGATAGAAGAAGGAAAGCTGCAAAGCCTTCAGAGGTTGCTTGTTCCATTATGTTTCCGCTACCTTACTATGTTATACAAAAAGGGACCTTACGGTCCCTTGATGTGTGTGTTTGATGATATTAGGCCACATCAGATATACAATCTCTAAAGATTTACTATCAAGATGTGTAGTCATATCAACCAACAGAAGGTGCGGTCAGAGCAACTGTTTCTGTGCCAGTGGTGGCCAGATCCAGTGGGAAGTTGTGAGCGTTACGCTCGTGCATTACTTCCATCCCGAGTCCAGCACGGTTCAGAACATCAGCCCAGGTGTTGATCACTTTACCTTGTGAGTCAATGATCGACTGGTTGAAGTTAAATCCATTCAGGTTGAAGGCCATTGTCGATACACCCATAGCGGTGAACCAGATACCTACAACAGGCCAGGCGGCCAGGAAGAAGTGGAGTGAACGTGAGTTGTTGAACGAAGCGTATTGGAAGATCAGACGACCGAAGTAGCCATGGGCTGCGACGATGTTGTATGTCTCTTCTTCTTGACCGAACTTGTAACCGTAGTTCTGAGATTCGTTCTCAGTGGTTTCACGGACGAGTGAAGAAGTAACCAGACTTCCGTGCATAGCAGAGAACAGAGATCCACCGAATACCCCAGCAACACCGAGCATGTGGAACGGATGCATAAGGATGTTGTGTTCTGCTTGGAATACCAACATGTAGTTAAAAGTACCAGAGATACCAAGAGGCATACCATCAGAGAAAGATCCTTGACCGAAGGGATAAACGAGGAACACAGCAGCAGCTGCAGCTACAGGAGCCGAATATGCTACACAGATCCAAGGACGCATACCCAGTCTGTAGGAGAGTTCCCACTCACGACCCATGTAACAGAAGACACCGATCAGGAAGTGGAAGACTACCAACTGGTAAGGACCACCATTGTAGAGCCACTCATCGAGAGAAGCTGCTTCCCAGATGGGATAGAAGTGAAGTCCAATAGCGTTGGAGGAAGGAACAACTGCACCAGAGATGATGTTGTTACCGTAGAGAAGTGAACCAGCAACTGGCTCACGGATACCGTCAATATCGACGGGAGGTGCCGCAATGAATGCGACGAGGAAACACACGGTTGCTGCCAACAGAGTTGGGATCATCAGTGTGCCGAACCAACCAACATACAAACGATTGTCGGTTGAAGAAACCCAGTTACAGAATTGTTCCCAGGTATTGGCGCCAAGTCGTTGACGCGAAAGAGTTGCATTAGCCATTTGAAGTGTTAAAAATGTATTAACACCCAGGGAAGTGTAGTAGAAAAATATTTCTCTCCACCCTGAAGGAGAGATATAAGGGCGTTTTACATCGAACCCGATTGGATGGTTATGAAGAAATGTAAATCTCTTAGAACATATTTATAATACGGCATAAAAAACCCCCTGTCAAGCGGGGGGTGTGACGGTTTCAGAACCAGAATGAAGTACCGTATTTACCATCAATTTCACACTCATAGAAGTTGTCTACAGTTGTCTGCGGCACAATCATAACCCCACCACTACCATTTGGGAGTGATTGCATATAAGTCCTTGTTCTCTTATCGGTAGACACACAATTGTGGTCTTTGATGTAATTGCTCATCTCAAAACTGTACATTACGACAAAGACCATCATGACCCCAAGAGCACCAGTAAGTGTAATGAGAAGGGCAATGAGAAAATTAAAGTTGCGAAACATGATGTCTGATGTGTATGAAGTCATCATACAATAAAAAACCACCCCTGTCATGGAGTGGTGGACACTTGACAAGGTGGTCAAATCTCTTTAGAATATCTTTGTTAAGGATGAATGGATACTAATTGCTAAACTCTTTGCAGTAATCTAATAACCAATGCAAGTATTGTTTAGCAAGTTCTTTATCTGGATAAGGATAAGGTGCCTCATCAAGTTGAGCCATCAACTGATAGATTTTCCATTCAACATCAGTCTTCTCTAAATTCCCTCGTGGCATCTTCAATCAGTTTCGGAAGTTCGTTATCGATAAATTTAGATCTCTTTTCCCACGTCTCTTTGTCACCATAGATGTGACCCTTCTTAAATTTTTTATTCACACAACCAGGAACTTGTGGTGTCTGAGAACACACTAGATTAGCTAGTGACTCTTCATCTCCTTTAGCTCCTGTTGCCCAAGTGTGTTGCCCGTTTAACCAGACAGCTCCACACTTAGGACATTCTTCTCTCTTCAAACTAAAATCTGAAATTGGTTTATCGGATTCCATAGATTAAAATTGTGGTACGGATAGTGTTGGGGTTTCACCAACTGAAGGTATACTATTTAAGTCTCCTGGAAGTTCGCCAGGTAACAATTCACCCATTATGTTTTGTTTTACTGACTCAATGATGGAGTCCTTATTACTATAGACATAAACTCCTCCTGTGACAGCAGCAGCTGATACAACAAAAGAACTTAGTGCTAAGACATTGATTAATGTTTGCATGGCTACCAAACCTCTCAGGTAATTTTAAGTTTTCTAAATAGGTAGGCAATTAAAGGATTGAGTCAATGAAGAAATTTCTACTTCTTGCCTCCTCTTCTTTATTATTTACAATGCCAGCGATGGCAGGGGAGATTACTTCCCGTATTACAGACTCTGTTCAATTGACTGTCCAAGGAACTGCAATTGATTCTACTCGCATAGGTTCTTCCTATGGTGTATCTGGAACAAACATATCTGTAACTACTTTAGGTGGATTAACAGGGGGTTCAGCAACAGCACCAGCAACTATTAGTGCTGGTAGTTATGATATTGGTACTGATGAAGCTACTTTCAATTTCACTGAGAGTTCTACTATTGGTGATACTGTTGTGACATCTCAAACTGTGGCTTCAGGAAGCATCGCTTCACCTAATCTTTACAGTGATTCTCTTACTCAAATCGCTGGTGATGCTGATACACTTGCGGGAACTCTTTCTCTCAATGGTGTCCCTACTGTTACTGCTGGTGGTGCTGGAACAACTGGTATTGCTCAGAGAACACTTGAAATGAGTGTATTCCAATGAAATATATCCTAGCAACTCTATGTTTGCTAGGGTTATCAACACCAGCCCTAGCGGCACCCGTGGTTCCTAATTTTACAAGGGGTACAATTACATCTGAAACAACATCTCGAACTGAGGTTGTTGAATCAATACGTTCAATCGAATACTCAACTGGTGAATCTTACACTGTAACCGGGTCTAATATAAATATACCTGCCAATCCAGAATTAGGTGCGAATTACACAATTCAAACTCAGGGAGCTCCCTTTCAGTTTAGTGAATCATATCTTGGCCCTGGTATTGCAAGTGAAACATGGATCGAACGAACTATCATAACAGACTCTTTTACAACCTCTCTAAGTGTCTTTACGCAGTAGTATTCTTTACTACTCCTGTGTTATCACAAGAGGCACCTGTTTCTAATATCGCTGGACCCTCAGCTTCTGCTACTGGTAATGTCACAAACCAGGCTGTGCAGGTGTTGCAGGGTCCTTTTTCTGTCAATACTTATGGTGGTGGTATTCAGTGTCAAGGACCCTCACTGTCATTTTCTCCTTTCGCTCTTGGAAGTAGAAACTATAACTGGGACCCCAACTCTTTCGAAACCGGAAGTGGTAACATTGGAATCACAATGGGATTTAACTTCCCTCTTGATGGTTCATTAACTGAACAATGTAAGGAAGCAGCTGAGGCTCAGATAGCAAGGAACCAGGCAGAGGCAGACAAAGCACGTCTCGACTTTGAACTTGTTAGACTACTTAGATGTGGTGAAGCGATGAAGTCTGGGATCCAGTTCCATCCTGACTCACCCTACGCTAGTATTTGTTCTGACATTATAGTTGCTCAACCACCTACACCACCTCCACCTGAACCAAAACCATCTCTATGATAAGCACTATATACATTATATTCTTCATAGTAATGCTTGTACTAGCAATGGAGAACACTTGGCCTACTAAACGATGATCATGAAAAAATTATTTCTATGCATCCTTGCTGGATTGATGACTAGCACACCAGTGATGGCGAATGATGATAACATCACCAGAGGATACAAGACCTATGATGCCATGGGTTGTATGTTGTTGAGAGAGTGTGTTGATAACGTAAGACAAATCAAGACTCTCAGTGACTTTCAAAACATCTACCCAGACACAAACTATAATGTAGTGGGAGAAGAGATTGAAGATCTCCTTACTGCATTCAATAAGATTGGTATCAAAGTATTCATTGCACCAGATAAGTATTTCCCACCCAACCATAGAGGTGTGTATCACACAGTGGGTAATAACTTCTTCCTGAATGAAATCTATATGGCAGGACCAGCCACTCTCATCAGTGTTATGAGGCATGAAGGATGGCATGCAGCTCAGGATTGTATGGCTGGTTCTATTGACAACTCAGTCATTGCTGTCATCAAACCTATGAATGAAGTTCCAATGATCTGGCGTGAGTTGGCAGAAAGAACCTATGCTGAGAACGTGGTACCATGGGAAGCTGAAGCCTGGTGGGCTGGTAAGACAAAGGGTATGACAGTAGATGCACTTAATGCATGTGCTACTGGTGCCATGTGGGACCAACCTGGTTATGAACCCACTCCTTTGACCAGACAATATCTTATTGATGAGGGATTCATCAAGTGACTGAACCCGTCTGGAGTATCTTTATAATGATGTTACTCCTCTTAGCAGGAGTTACATACTACATCTACTACATAATGATGATAGCCTATAGGGAGACTCTAGATGGGAGCCATGACGCCACCGAGCAGGAAGAGCTGCTACAACTTTCGTTGTTTGGAGATCAATAGAGTCTTAGATGGTGATACTATTGACGTTACTATTGATCTCGGCTTTGATCTATACAAGAAAGAAAGAGTTAGAGTTGCAGGAGTTGATACGCCGGAGAAAAGAACACGCGACCTGGAAGAAAAGGAGTTAGGAATCGATGCAACCAATTGGCTCAAAGAGAAACTCGAAGGTGCGATATCTGGTGACGATGATCTCGTTATTCGTACTGAGTTGGTTGGGGGTGTTGGCAAATACGGCCGTCTATTGGGATGGCTCTACGTCGGAACCGAAGAGCTCTCCCTCAACGAACAAATGATTGACGAGGGATATGCCTGGAGTTATGATGGCGGCACTAAGAAGAAAGACTTTGAAGAACTAAGAGAAATCAGAAGACTAAAAGGAACAATGGTATGAAAAAGAATCTAAAAGAAAGACACAAGTTTTGGATTTACAAATTCCAACAGAAGTTTGATGTCTCTGACTATGGAGTTATGTGGATTGCATTCTTTAAAGGACTCATCATTGGAGCAATCATCCTATGAATTTTGAATTAGATATGGAGGATTACACTATCATCCTCAACGCCCTTCACTACTACAAGAAGGTGGAGAAGAAGGGTGAGTTTCAGAAGTATGATGAGGAAAGAATTAATGCCCTTAGAGATAAGATGGCATGGCAATTAGTCCCTAGTAAATTTTCTAGATACTGAACTTAGCTGCAAGTTTTTTAGCAATAGCCTTGGGTGGTACCATGTATTTCTTGAATCTTTTTATACCATCCTTGGTCATTTGATTCTTCAGCTCTTCATCAATGATCACCTTATTATCATATTCCCACAATGAATCGATATCAACTTGGTCCCTCAAATATTGCTCTAACTTTTCGATGGATCCTTCTAATACTTTCATACCCTTTGCACCATACTGAATCAACTGAGTAGTTCCATCCTCATTAGGTACAAAGTGTAGTACGGGCTTAACAGATTTAATTTTAATTTTCTTTTTCTTTGGTTTAAGCATCTGCTTAACCAAAGGTTCTGCTGCTGATTTGAGTTGGCCAAATACAATGGTCGAAGCAAGAGTAACAGCAGTGGTTACCACTGCAAGGGATCCTGCAGCCACTAGTGGTCCTGGTTCAGGTATAGGTATCTCTACACCACCTACATCAATGACAGGTTGTTCTGGTACAGATGGGGGTGTTAAGTCTCTTGTATCTTGTGTTTCTTCAGGTTGATTATCTTTTCCACCACCCACTACCTCATCAAACTCTTCCTGTGTTGGTACTTCAATGATGGGGTAGTCTATAGTGGGGTTAGGAACATTGATGATAGGTAGTTCTAAACCTCTCACCACAGGAGGAGGCACCAAATTTATCACCGGATCAACAGGTTCAATAGTTGAAACCACAGGAGGTGGTATAGTCCTTATGACAGGAGTAGGAATCCTTGGCATAAAAAAGGAGGGTCAATACCCTCCTATTTACTATTTCTTGACATAAACTGGTTGAAGTTTTCCACCAGGACCATTATCATCATTGTCGTCTTCACCCATTTGTGAGGCGATAAAGAAAGCGCCAAACAAAATTATTGCGACCCAGCCGAAGCCCATCACCAAATACCAGGAATAACTTGACCACTAACAGCATAGGATCCCATGGCTGCTACGATGCCGAGCATTGCTGCCCAACCATTAATACGTTCTGCTTTTTCGTTCATTAGTTTTCTCCTAAAGATTTTCTTCTTGTTCGATTTCAACGACTACATCAGAAGTAGGATAGGAGACACAGAGAAGTGCGAATCCATCTTCAATCTGTTCATCATCGAGGAATGATTGATCTTCTTGATCAACCGAGCCTGAAACGAGTCTTCCAGTACATGCTGAACAGGCACCAGCACGACAGGAGTATGGAATGTCAATACCTGCTTCTTCAGCAGCATCTACAATGTATTGATCGTCAGGACACTCAATGGTGTTCTCGGAACCATCAGGACTGACGAGTGTGACTTTAAAACTTGACATGACTTGAGTATAAGTTCCTACTAATTATAAGAATTGTGAAGTCACTTGTCAAGTCATCAGAAAATGCCAAAGAAGAAGTTTCCTGTGAAGGTATAGGACAGGAAACCAGCTACGATACCCATCATTGCCCAACGACCATTTGCTTTCTCTGCTCTTTCCCACTGGGTTTCCAGTGCTGCTGATGGATCAACGTACATACGGGGTTCTTTTGCCCACATGTTCTGTTGTCCATGCTCATTAGTTGTTACTGTCATAATCTGTGTTAAGAATTATTACATAATTATATAGGAAATGTAAAGAACAGTCAACACAAAAAAGGACACTCTTGTGAGTGCCCCCTGACATTATAGTTTGTCACCAGGATGATTACCCGACTCAAGAATGCCAACTAGGACACCATCTTGACATTCAGCCACCATCTCACCGTCTGCACGCCATACAAAGACGGTTCCAGTCTCGGGAACAAGCTGACTTGACCCCGAGAATCCCGACTCCTTTTCGCATTGAACCCTCATAGCCGAGTAATCAATTTCGGGAGCCTTCTCTCCACCACATCCCACTAGGAGAAATGGGATTAATGCAATAAGAATTTTTTTCATAGTAAGCAATAAAAAAGGGGAGGTTGCCCTCCCCCATATTATACCACTGATTTCAGAAATCAGAAGGTGTACTTAACACCCAGTTTGGTGCCGTAACCACGATCGATTTCGGAGTCACCAGAACCAAGGAAGGAGACTTCACCATAGGCACTCAGGTCTTCCGACAGAGCAACACCCAGACCGGCCTTACCAGAAGGAACGGTGTCGGCGTCAGAACCATCTTCGCTAACTACGGTAGCACCACCTTGGACGTAGTAGGAAACGTCCTCAGAGAAAGTGCCTTCGTAACCAACGTGCAGATCGGTTGCGGTTCCTTCATAATCGGAACCAGTCCAACCAGAGTTAGCTTCTACGTTAACGTAGGGACCTGCAAGGGCAGCAGCGGGGGCAAAAGCGACGGCAGCAGCAGCTGCGGCGAATACAGATTTGATCATTAGTTTACCTCTATTTTGTCTCGTGGAGTATTAACCCACGGATGATAAGGGACTCGACGTGTCCCTGTTTTGTGTAACCCTTTGCAACAATATTAAAAGAATGCAAAAGGTTAAGTATTTATACTAACAGATTTTTGAAAGTATGTCAACCCTCTGGTGGTTTAGCACCAGATGGGTCACTGATTCTACCTAAGTATGGATCAAAGTTCATCAAGTCATCAATGGACATCTGAGCTCCAGTGTTAGACCAGTAGTTCAGTTGTGATTGATGGTTACCTTTATGGAACACATCTACATGAACCTGATGAATACTTGATTCGAACTCAATCCTATACAGGAGAAGTGGGATGGCGTATGTATTTCCAGAGTTATAGATGAGATCATCCGCAACAGCTCTAGGTCTTACATCCTGATCCAGTTTGAACTTGTCACCTCTACAATGGAGTCTTATAAGCTTTTCTGCATGGTGTCTCGTTATGAGGTAACAAGCTGTTGAGA
>Ga0209645_1000576_pt1 | contig 18834 bp, 18 predicted proteins | sample ETNvirenome_6_30_FD_184070 | JGI IMG/M metagenome (GOLD analysis project Ga0209645, IMG submission 184070) | Marine viral communities from the Pacific Ocean - ETNP_6_30 (SPAdes) (version 2) | ecosystem: Environmental > Aquatic > Marine > Oceanic | place: Pacific Ocean | collected 2013-06-19
CGTTGGTGATAGTATTTAAAAAGAGGGCTTCTACAGGCGCTCACGCAGAACTTTGTGAATCTCGTACTCAAATACGTCGAATATTCCTAAGATGTCATAGTTAAATCGCCTTTTCCAGTATCTGTGCCAACTTCTGGGGTTCATCTGCATGAATCTTGCTCTGTTTACCTCAGTCCTCTGAGTTTTCCCAGTTCCACCGCACTTAAAGCACTCTATGACCTTGTATCCGGTGTGAAGGGTTCCTCTTCCGTTGCATTTACCGCATTTGTCTGACCCTGCCGACTCAACAAGGGCAAGGTATGCAAGCATTCCAATGAACGTGTTGTATTTTTGTGGCCCAGAAACGTCCTTTTTGTAGTTCCACTCATGCTCATTGGCTGTTTTCTCTATCATCCAATAGACATATCTCCAGACATCAACAAAATAATGCTGCTCGTTTGCGTATTTCAGCCTTGCGTACTTGGAAACAATCGGACTCAGCCCCGCCATAGCAAAGCATACATCTTCCCACGGCATTCTTGGGTTGTGCCATACGCTTGATGATTTGGTAGTTAAGGATTTTATGTTCTCCTTAGAATACTTCCTCAATCTGGGTCTCCGCGAATATCTTTTTTGTTGGTTTTTTGTCTAGAGACACATCAATTTCTCCCGTTTCAATGTAATGCTTAAACTGCTCACAAGCCATTTCACTTCTCGCGCATAGTTTATACACAAATGCGCTGCAATAGTCGCATGGACATTCCTCGTCCTTGAGGATTTCCAAGAGCGTTGATCTCATTTTGGGCTTTCTTTTCCTGCATCCATAACTGACATGAGTAACCCTCGCATCAACTTATGGCTCATTGTTGTTCCATCAGGAAATTCAAATTCTCCCTCTTCTGGGGGAAGTATAGCCCTGTCTCGATAATATTTTAGATAATGGGCAAGCGCCTCCAGTCCTGTGTACTTTTCCCCTGATTCTTTTGCATCATCCATTCTGAAATACCTGCTTCATAAAATTTTTGGCAGATCCATCTTTCACCATTCCGGTGGTGAACCTGTAGACTTGCCAACCGTCAAGTGCCGCGAGGTTGTATTTTTCGCAATCTTTGGCGAATCCAGAGCCCCTTGTGTGCCTTCCCATTGAGTATGTTCCGCCTTCTATCTCAACAGCAATCAGAAAAGGGGGCCAAGCGAAGTCAAACCTGAATCTCCTGCCTTCAAAAAACACATACTCCTCTTCCCAACCGGGAACGCTTAGTTCCCTAAGTATATGAGAAAACAGTATCTCTCCCTCACTCCTCTTTGTAGCCATCTTCCAGTTCTTTTGACGTTGGTTCAATTAATTTTGGCATTGGAGCCCTTCTGCTTCCCTTGAAGGAGAAAGGCTTACCACTGAACCACAGGGGCAGAGTTGGATGCTCTGGATCGTATCTGTTTTTGAGACACTTCATGTATCCATCTGGCTTCCTCAGCCACTCCTCATCATCTGGGTTTGCGAAAAGTTTCTCCTGCTTCTTGACATCCTTCCAAATCAGGAAGGCGTAGTCTGCAAGATCGGAAATCTCTCCGCTGCCCTTGATGTCCATCTTGTCGCCCATTTTGGTCTCTGACTCACCCTTTCTCATATGGGCCACTAGATGTATGTGTAATCCAGTAGTTCTCGCTGCCTCCTTGAGCATACGAACAAAGTTCTTCTGCCCTAAATTTAAGTTGGCCTGATCCGTATTTAGATCTACCATCATGAGCGAGTCTATCACAAGATGGGTAAAGCCGTTTGCTGATGCCCATCTGGACAGAGCAATGATCTCCTGACCTCTTACATGCTCTTCCTTTCCGTAGATGTAGACCTTGCCCTGAAGGTAGTCCATAACATAACTTGCCGCCTTCACTGTTGGCTCACCTATTCCAAGTGACTGCTTCACCATTCGCTCAATCTGAACGTGAAATGCCATCTCAGGAGACCAAAACAACACCTTCTCCTTCTTGTCAGTAAACTTTCCGGCAGACCACCAGAGGCAGAACTGCTGAAGCAGCGCTGATTTGCCATGCCCGTTGACTCCCGCCCATATTGACAGTGTTCCCGGAATAATTCTGAGATCTGAGTCGAGAAGGCATGGTATCTTGCAACCAGACTTCAGGTTTCGATTCTCGATCCACTCTAAGGTCGAGTCTCTAAAGTTGTTTGGGGCAAATACATGGCCGGATACATCATCAGGGGCCATATAGCCGTCTAAATCAGGTGTTATTAAGTCCATTAGTCTTCCTCGTATCTAGACATCGGGTCATCATTGTAATCAACCCATCGCTCTTGTTCAAGAAATTTTTTCGCACCCGGAACCCACTTGCCAGATTCTGACTTCCACTCGTCAGATTCGACATGCTCCTCAAGGCACTTTATGATTTTCGATGAGTTGCCCTCAAGATCATTGAGAACCCAGTATTGATGCAGGGCTCTTCTTACTCCAAGCCTGTGCTTTGGGTAGATCTTGCAAAAATGCCAGTATCCGGGAGTCTTTGGCTTTTCTTCAGTATTATTTTCTTTTAAAGATTCTTTTAGTCCTACCACGTTAGTAGACTCAGACCCTACCACGTTGGTAGACTCTACCTCTGCAGTGGACACAGAATTCAGTCGGTACACGTTGGTATCGTTATACCTCTGCTCCCTCTCAAGAGTTCCCATCTTGACCATCTCTGAGATCATCTTGCTGCAATATGCGGGAGTATGCCCACTTCTTTGGGATATTTCCTCAAGGCTAGGAAAATATGGCTGTGGACAACTAAGTATCGCTCCAAGTACGCGAATGTGGCCTGCCTTGTGTCTGTGGTCACGAAGAACGTAAACTGGAATTGGCCCCCAGAAGTCTCCACGGTTCATAACATCCTCCACTGGTGCAGTCGGTAATTGTTCCTTCTGGTGTTCCTGTCAACCTCTAAGTCTATCTTGGACTCAAGAGACTTTATGACCCTCTTGAGAGAGGGCTTTGAGGTGGCACAGAGATCACAGATTTCCCTTTGGGTTAGGTGGCATCTGCCATCTGAATCTGCCTTGAAGACAATGGCGATGGAGACCATCTTCTCCAGAGTCGAAAGTGACTTCGCCCGGAGTATGACAGTCATCAAATGCTCCTTTTTTTCCTGAAAAGTCAACATTTTCAATAACTTACATGGGTCTTGTTTTTTCCAAGCCCTTATGCTATTCTAACCGAAATGGGAAGTCAAGACAAATACGTACAGTGGGTCAGAACACAGCCATGCTGCGGGTGCGGAGTATACGGTGTAGAGGCTCACCATGTGCGTGTTGGATCTGGAATGGGTAAGAGACCTTTGGATCTCCATACGATACCCGTCTGCAGGGCTTGCCATATGAAGTGCCATGCGTCAGAATACACAATCGAGGATCAATTAAGATGGATGTACCAGACACAGAACAGGGCAACAACAGAATCGCTTATAAAGTGGTGATCCTGACTACTCTTTGGGTGGACAACGGGCCAGAGCATGATTCCATAGCGAATCTGTCCAAACAAATTGTCGAGCATGAGGTCATTGAACTTCTTGATGGAGCAGGATTTAGGATTGGTGACACTGGGTACGAGTTTAACACCGCTATCAACTCAATTGAATTCGTTCAGAGGGATGACGTACACTAATGAACAAGACTTGGATTCTCAGAAATAATCAGATCAGGGACATTTGCGCTTCTTGGATTTCTTCTATACAAGTTGAAAATCCTTACGGAGATCATGAAATAATTCAGGTCACTGCCAAACCTTACAAGAAGACAAGATCTCTTGAGCAGAACGATAAGTTTCATGCTTGGTGTGGCTCAATAGCAGAGAAGACTGGACACACAAAAGAAGAGATCAAGTACATCATTGTTGAGCAAGTTTTCGGGTCAGAGGATTACGTCAACCTTCAAGGAGAGCCAAGATCTAGGCTCAAACAAACGTCCTCAATGACGGTTGCAGAAATGTCAGAGTTAATAGAGAGAGCAACACAAATTGGAATCGAACTTGGGGCAGATGTCCCAGAGGTGACTTATGAGTAACGGACACTCGGCAGAAGGTATCGAGGCGACATGCCAAGAAGAAGATGACTGGCATCAACAGCAATACTTAGAGGAGCAGCAAATGCAGGCTGAAGAAAAGAACGTCAAGCCCATCAAGACAAGGCAGGCAAAAGGCAAGGAGAGTAAAAAAGAATTCCTTACCAAACTGGTAACTGATCACGGACTCATTCCAGAAGAGGACATCTTCAACAAGGATGGCAAGTGGGCTATCATAAAACTGACCGGGGTTGAAAAGATCCAGAACAACCTTAACATCAAGGTCAAGTTTGAAAGCGTTGTGATTCAGAAAGACTTCTCTGTTATCAAGGCCACGGCTATCGGTCAGCATGAAGTCGTAGAGAGTTACGGTAGCGCTGCCAAAGGAAAGCACCCAGACGGTAATGTGTCTCATAGTTACGTTGTGGAGATGGCTGAAAAGAGGGCGAAGAACAGGGCCGTTCTTAAACTCTGCGGAGCATACAAGTACGGAGTGTATTCAGAAGACGAGTCGGAAGACTTCAGGCAAGAATAGAGGCGATCATGAAAAAGAAAGCAACCAAAAGCGTAGTGAAGAATGAAACTGCAAAAATTATTGATGAGCAAGAGAGGGCTATTCTCGCTCTTGTAAACGCATCATCTCAGGTGGTTAGATCTGTCCTTGAGGTTGGAAGCGCAATGGCTAGTGATTGTCATGAGGTGGACGATCTTGCAAGAAAGATAGCAGAAAAGTACAACTTCAAGAAAGGAAACTACTGGGAGGATTACAAACGGTGAGCCACTGGTACGACAAAGAAGGAAATCCAAAGTACGAGGTTCTTGGAAAGTCTGGAGTAAGACCAACCACTCTCAGGGACGCAAGAAAAGCGGGATGGGTTCCATCAGTGTCCACGGTATGGGGCGAAGTTGTTTCAAAGCCCATGCTGAACAAGTGGAAAGAAGATGAACTTGCAAAGTGCATGTGGAAGCAGGCAATTTCTCCCGATAACTTTGGCAAACAAGACGCCTCGTATGAGGCTGCTTACAAATCTGCCAGAGAAGCGTTCTCCCAAGAACAGCAAGCCGTAATGAATCGCGGCACTGTAATCCATGACCACCTTGAGAGTTATTTTAAGGGTCAAGAGGTGGATCAAAAATACATGATGATCTGTCGCAATGTTCATGATAAACTCAACGAGATTTGCGGAGAAGCCCCGTTGTCCAGTTGGGTATCCGAAAGATCCTTTGCTCACCCAATCGGATACGGCGGAAAGATTGATCTGTGCAACGAAGATTGGGTTGTTGACTTCAAGACAAAGAAGTTCGTTGACAAACCATCTGCAAAAAAGATGGCATACGATGATTACGGAGTGCAACTTGCAGCGTATAATCAGGGCATAGGAAAGGGAAGAAGAATTTTAAACCTATTCATTGACATTGGGGAAGGAAACCAAGTTCTTGAATGGGAGTTTGAAGACGTTGCTAGATACGAAGAGATGTTTAACCACGGGCTTTCTTTGTGGAAACTAATGAAGCAGTACGATCCATCGTTTAAAGACCAGAGGCTAATGTAATGAACGTGAACAAGGTAATTTTGGTAGGAAGAGCAGGAAAAGATCCTGAGTCAAGAGAGACAAGCAAGGGAGAGACTGTGGCAAACATATCTCTTGCAACGAGCAGCGGTTACGGAGACAAGGAAAAAACTGACTGGCACAGAGTCACGTTTTTCGGCAAGGTCGCAGACACCGTTGTACAGTACGTCAGAAAGGGTTCTGAAATGTACATTGAGGGTAGGATAAACTACAGCAAGTACACTGACGCTAACGGAGTTGAAAAGCACTCAACCGACATCGTTGCTTACGCAATGCAGTTAGGTCAGAAGCCAAGCAACTCTTCAGCGCCTTCAGAAAAGCCAAATCCTGTAGGAGTAGATGACATTCCGTTTTGAAGTGGCAGGATGACTTAGATCAAACCTTTAGGGTTTATCATCTTGCAAGATGGGTGTGGAAAGTAAGGGACGAAAAATCTCCGAAGGGCGTCTTTTGGGTTGACTGGTTTGAGAAGAACGTAGGCATGAGCCTGTATGAATTCATGGATTGGTCTATAGAAAACGATCTAAAATCAAAGGTTGCCCAAGACGTAAAGGATCAGGGCTACAGAAAAAGAAAAGGACTAAGATGATATCTGAGTACCAAAAGTTTATTCATAAGTCGAGGTATGCCAAGTATCTTGATGATCAGAAACGCAGGGAAACTTGGGAGGAGACAGTAGAGCGGTACACTAACTTCTTTCAGGAAAGGACATCCATTAATCTAGATCGTGTTCGTGACGCCATCATTAGCATGGATGTCATGCCTAGCATGAGATGTTTAATGACCAGTGGCAAAGCATTAGAGCGAGATGCAGTCGCAGGATATAATTGCTCGTACCTTCCTATCGACAGCCCACGATCATTTGATGAGTGCATGTACATTCTCATGTGTGGAACCGGAGTTGGTTTTTCAGTAGAAAGGCAATACATCAACGCACTTCCACAGGTAGCGGAAGAGTTCCATGACAGCGATTCGGTTATCGTTGTAAGGGACAGCAAGATTGGATGGGCCAAGGCGCTCAAGGAAATGGTAAGCCTGCTGTATGCCGGACAGGTTCCTACATGGGATTTATCCAAGATCAGACCTGCAGGGGCTAGGCTCAAAACATTCGGAGGCAGGGCTTCAGGGCCAGACCCTCTGGACAAGATGTTTAGGCATTTCGTTGCCGTGTTTAAGGGCGCTGCAGGAAGGAAACTTAACTCTATCGAGTGTCACGATCTTGTGTGCTTTATTGGAGAGTCAGTAGTTGTGGGAGGGGTTCGTAGATCTGCAACGATCTCTCTTTCAAACCTTACTGATGATCGTATGCGTCATGCAAAGTCTGGGCAGTGGTGGATGGAGAATCCTCAGAGAGCGCTTGCAAATAACTCTGTCTGCTACACAGAGAAGCCTGACATGGGGATATTCCTGCGCGAGTGGACGGCTCTGTACGAGAGTCGTAGTGGAGAGCGCGGTATCTTCAACAGAGAGGCAGCAAGAAAAGTTTCTCCAGAGAGAAGGGACACTGAACATGATTTTGGTTGCAACCCATGCTCAGAGATTATTCTCAGACCTAAACAGTTCTGTAATCTGTCAGAGGCAGTGTGCAGAGAGCGCGACACGCTTGATGACATTAAGAACAAAGTAGAGATTGCCACCATCATTGGCACTCTACAGTCCACGCTAACTGACTTCAGGTATCTGTCTCCCGCATGGAAGCGCAACACTGAGGAAGAGAGGCTGCTTGGAGTTAGCCTGACAGGAATCATGGACTGTCCCGCTATCATGAATGCAAGCGCTGAGGAGTTAGAATCACTCAAGGCTCATGCTGTAAGCACAAACAAGAAGTGGGCAAAGAAACTTGGCATCCCAGAAAGCGCAGCGATTACATGCGTAAAGCCGTCAGGAACGGTAAGCCAACTTGTGGACAGCGCATCAGGAATACATCCTCGCTACAATTCACACCTGATTCGCAGGGTTCGCAACGACAAGAAAGATCCTCTGTCGCAGGCTCTCATTGAATGTGGAATACCGCACCACACCGATCCGTACAACGCAGAGGCTTGGGTGTTTGAGTTTCCTCAGAAGTCTCCCAAGAAGTCTCTCACTCGACATGACCTGTCAGCCTTGGAGCATCTTGAGATATGGAAGAGGTTTGCGCTACACTGGTGCGAACACAAGCCGTCTGTTACCATATACGTTAAGGATCATGAGTGGGTTGATGTTGGTGCTTGGGTGTGGGAAAATTTTGATATTGTTTCTGGAGTGTCTTTTCTTCCTAGCGCAGATGAATCCCATTCATACGAATCAGCGCCATACGAAGACTGCGACGAGCAGGAGTACAAAGCCAGAGACAAACAGATACCAAAGGAGATTGATTGGGACTTGATCCTTGAAGAGGAAGACGTTACCACTAGCAGTCAAGAGTTTGCCTGCACAGGAGGGGCATGTGAGTTATGAAATACACTGGGGTAGAGGTGGAAGTTTCAACCACGGAAGGATAGAAGGCTACAGATGTGAAAGGTACTCAGTAGGAGAAAAGGATAACAGGCAACACTGGTATATGCTTGCCGATCCTCACTTAACCTACCTGTGCGCCAAGGGGCCTTTCAACACTCCAGAAGAACGTGACACTGCAATAGTAGAGGAGGTTCGTAAACGTGAACTTGCTAATAATTCCTGACGGCCATGCTCACCCAGATTACGACAACGAAAGGTTTCGTGCTTTGGGTAAATTCATTCTCAAGGAAAAGCCGGAATACATCGTATGTCTTGGAGATCTTGCAGACCTACCCTCATTGTCTTCCTATGATAGAGGAACGAAGGGCTTTGAGGGGAGGAGGTACAGAAAGGACGTTGAATCAGTCATAAATGCTCAAGAACTTTTGTTTGAGGATACTGCCAGATACAACGCCAGAAGAAGGAAGAACGCTAAGAAGCAGTACATTCCAAAACTCACCATGTGCTTGGGTAATCACGAAGACAGGATAAGTAGAGCAGTTAACTCTCAAGCAGAACTTGATGGAACGATAGGCATCTCGGATCTTAAGTACAAGGAGTATGGGTGGAATATTGTTCCTTTCAAGAGAGCGTTCACAACTCAAGGGATTACTTTCTCACATTACTTCACAACAGGAGTTTCAGGAAGACCCATATCAAGCACTCATGTTGGCCACACGCTCGTTTCTAAACTGCACTGCTCCGCTGTACAGGGTCACTCCCATTTGTACAACCACGCTGAACACACGCGCCCTGACGGGCAAAAAATATTTGGGTTGTCTGCCGGATGTTTTTCGCATCCAGAATACTCTGAATCTTGGTGCAGAGACACAGAGCATCAGTGGTGGAGAGGAGTTGTGATGCTAGAGGACTTGGACGGCGAGGGGTACTACGATGCAGTCAGAGCCATAACTCTAAGAAAACTGATCAAAGAATATCTATGATCTCTTCTATGCAGCCAGTTGGAAATGCCGTTATGGAAGACCAGTCGCCCTTTTCATCTTGGGTGTTTGCCACCTTAACGACTTTTCTGTCCTTGTGAATAAGATATCCAGTCGTTTGTATTACTGGAGGATTAACTTCCTCTGGCTTTTCCCACCCTGATGTTCCAAGTATGTCTCTCCAGACAACCTTAACAAGTTTAGGAGTCTTCCTCACCAAGAACCTCGTCAACTCTCTTGATTAACTTTATCCTTAGATCCTGCATCTTAACTTGAAGTTCCTCAATTCTGCGATCCTTTACATCAGATCTAAGATTTCTGTTATACGATATTCTGTTTCTTCGTTCCTGAAGTTTCTTAATAGAGTTGTTGACAGACTTTCGGAGACCATTGAGTCGGTACACCTTGTAAAGATCACTCTCTACAAAAGAGTCGTACTTATCTCCCCTGCCGTAAACTTTCAATATCGTGTCATTTATTCCCGCTGCAACATCAATTGATCTCTCATAGTCTGAGAACTTATCATAAGTGAATCTGTTTTTGTTTGCAGTTGGATCTGCCAAGAAGCGTCTGGCAAATGGCATCTTGCCCCACTTGATATCTCCAGTCTCAGAGTGAGTAATGCTTCCGGGGCCTATGATAAGCGCAGCAGTGTCGAAAGTTCGCTCAACAAATCTACCCGCTCCTCCATACACCGTTTCAGCAATAAACTCAAGTATGTCGGGCTCAATGCTGATCAGACCTCTTTGCGCTCTGTCGCCTCCTATCGCGTTTAAAGTTCTAGCCACAGCCTTTGAAATTTCTCCTGTTGATGACCAGTATCTTTCAGAGGGAGGATCTGAGGATCCCCATTGCGGATCTTTGTAAATGGGTTGCCCGAAATAATTTTCGTTGAACGCCAAGTCTAGGAAGGGATCGACAATCGTTGGAGAAACTGTCTGAACCGCTGCTCTTGTAAGTTTGTCGCTGCTTCCCGCAGAGAACGGAAGGAATGACTCGCCCATGCTAGACACAAGGTTCATTGAGGCTTTTCCCGGAGATGCGTGACCAAGCATCATTGCTGCAATCGAGTCTCCTATGACATGGAACACATTGTATCCATATGGAAGAGGAATCTTAATGAAGTTATCCCACCCCGGAACAAATATATGAAGTTGCCTGCTTCTTGACTTTATGTCAACCTGCCTCCATCTGTTGATGCCGTCTTCGTCATCTCCAGATAGTAGCGAGTTCAACATGCTCTGCGTGAAACTGTAAGCAACAATTCCTGCAGAAATTTTCTGAACGCGATTGAAGCCCTTTTTGTTTTTGCCTCTTTCCGTCAGGGCCTGAAACAGCCTCACCGTTCCCTGAACGGATGCGTTAAAGAATAGGTAGAGAGAGTTCAGACCGGATCCCCACTCGCCTTTCTGGGAGAAGTTAACTGTTAGGTTTCTTGCTATGTCTGCTGCTTTGTTCTTTGCAGACTGTTCATCCATGCCGTTGCTGATGAAAGCATCCTTTGCATGTTTGTAGGTAGACAGGCGCATGGTGTTCTCAACTACAGCGTTGTAGTTGGTTATAAAATCAATCACCTTGTCTTTATATCTCTTTGCACCCGCAATGCTTCCATCTTTAATGTAGTTAGATATCTTTTTCTCAAAGTCTCTAACATCCTTAAAGGCAAAGAAGTCTATGCGTCCTCCTGCTTTCGTAAATTCCTCTGCAAGTTGAGACCACTCTGTGTCAGCCTTTTCATCTATGATATATCTTTTCAGACCCTTTCCAGAGGACTTAATATCCTTTATGATCTTTCTGGTAAGTTTTTCTGTGTCCTGAAACTCAGATACCGTTTCTTTTAAGCCCTGCAGGTTTTGTATGGCAGTTTGAAAGTCCCTTACAAAGTTAGTTGCAACAAACTCTGGGTTCATAGAAGTATGAACAGCACTGAACCATCTGTTAACCATCGAGGTAAACTGAAGAAAGACTCCAGAGTCGGTCATATTATTTCTGTTGAAAGCCTGACCAAACCTTTTGTCTTTGACGATTATGGCGTACTCTTGCCCGTTCATCTTGAATCTAATGTTGTGATCAGGGTCAGCCTGCTTATCTGGATAAAGACCCGCGAATAATTTTCCGGTGATTTCATCCCTGTGCTTTTTAAACTGCTCAAGAGTTGTCACAACCATGTCATCTCTAAGATCGTTTGCGTTCATTAGAATTAACTGAGCAAAAGACATTGCAACTTTGTTCTTTTCGATTCTGTCAATTGCTCTGTCCATCGCCATAATAGAGTGAGCCCAGACCGTTTCCACTTCACCAGTGGTTCGCCCAAGAGCCTGCTTAGACTCCAATCCTCCAACTCCTATTTTGGATGGGCCAAGAGGCTCCTCAAAAAACTCATCCTGTATGATTCGATCATTGCCAATGAGGGGAACATATGTGTTGAATGTTCTTTCATCGTTGTACATGTAAGACTTCGACAAAGCCTCTGGATTTAAAAGCCCTGCCTCAATCTGCATCTTAACCTTTCTCTTGTTGATGGCATAGATAAAGGATGCGGCCTTTCCTAGTTTTGAATATTTTTCGTCTCCTAGTTTATTTCTAAGATCCTCCAGAACCTGTTCAGCAGAGGTTTGATCTTCCCATTTTACGCCTAGCGCTTCGGATTTCTTTCGCCATTCTGCATTGCCCTCTATCGCATCCTGCTTAGTAGACCACATGCCTGACATATTGGGCTTGTTCTTTGCCTTTCCTGCAGCCTTTCCAGACCTATTTCTTTCTATAGCATGTACGGCATACATGTAATAATGAAGATCTGTCCCATCAATTTTGTTTATTTGAATATAGTTCTTCCAAGGATCAACCATAGTTCTGTGAAACAGTTTTCTAAAAGCGTTAACTTTATTTTTGTAAGCACCATGATACATCGCGGGAGATTTGTTTCTGTCTATTACTCCGCCTCTCTTCTCCAGAGAGTCTTCAAACCTTTCAAAGATTTCAAAATAGTTCGCCAACCACTTTACAATATTCAGAGATGATGAAACCTGATATCTTCCAAAAAGTTTTCTTTTGCCGGGAATGGCGGGTAGAATTTTTGTATCCCTTATGAGTACAAAGTTTTCCAAGAATCCTAATAAACCTCCGCGCCTTGCAAAGGGAATGTCTTCTTCTATAAAGCCGCTAGTAAGACCTCTTTCGTAGAATTCTGGAACGTCCTCTACAAGATTGCTAAGAGTTCTCTGCGCCTCAGCAGATGTATTTGGAGAGTTCTTTCCAAGTTCTCCAGAGTAGAGGTATGTCCCTAAAAAGTTGGCAGCAAACACAGCATCTTCATCCTTCATGAGATGCGCATGTTTCCTTGCAGCAGCCTTAGCAAAGACAAGTATGTCTGCAGCCCCAATCATCTTGGGATTAAGCCAGAGTTTGAGCCTCGCAAGCCCGTACAGAATAGCGTCTACGACAGCCCTCCAGAATGGATGGGATGACATTGCTTCTGTCTCAATAGTGTAGGCCATAGTCTCTTCAAGAAGAATAGGCTCACTAAGTTTTGGAGACCGTTCTTTGACCAGTTCGTATATCTCACGAATGCCCGGATCTGTTTCAACAAGCATGGCAATCTGTTTCATCAGTTTCTGATAGAACCTTTTGCCCATTACTGCTTGCATTCCGTGACCGCCAATCTCATGCAAAGTAACAGGTATAACTCTGTCCTTCGGCAGGTTTTCGGCAATCAGGTAAACAGTCTGGTTGTAAGTAACAGCCCTTGGCCTGTCTTGATAATTTGCCTCAACCTCATCTTGAATGTGCTGTGGAAGTTCTTGAAAAGTTTTTACCACTGCAACCGTTCTAAAGATCTGCCTTCCAAACGCTTCTGCAAGTTGAGAAATAATCTCGTCCTGAGATGCTGATTTTTCGTATTCTTTTGGGCTGATCCAACTCTTGCCATTCCAAACTTTTAATACAGCGCCAGTTCTAAGACCTTCTCTACCCTCAACCCTAACCCATCTGCTTTCGCCTTTTCTTACGTTAGCATCCAATGGCCTATCGGTTAGGCTTTTTATGAGAAGAGGTTGCCAACTTTTATCTCCGTAACCAAACCTTTCGCCAATAGGCGCATCCCTTCGGGTAAATGCAGGAAGAGGGCCTGCAAGAAGAACGCTTACAGCGCTAGTCTCAGACAGTCGGCTTTCTCCTACATCAATAACAAGAGATGGTTTTACATTGGGAGCGTTATATCTTTCATCTTTAAGTTCATTGAGTCTAATATCAAGCGCTGCTTTCTTTTCCTTTAGTCTTTTGAGGCTAGGTTTTTTGCTAAGAGTTCTTTTGACTGATGATAGTTTTTTTATTCTTTCCTCAAGAAGAGCATCTTTTAAATCTTCAATTCGATTTTGTTCAGAGACAATTTCTGACTCAAGAGCCTGTATAAGTTGGGGTTCCTTGGGGGCTCTAGTCCATCTACTAGCCCTTTTATCTATGTCAGACTTTCTATCTTTAAGTTCTCTCTTTAACTTATTAATTACTTTCTTTATTTCGCTTGTCTCTTTTTCATTTCTCTCAAGTTGTTCGACCAAGCGCGGAAGAACTTCAATAGACTCTATCTGATTTTCTACTTGCTGAAGTTCTTTCTCAACTCTGGATATTTCTGAGTTAATTTTATCTATAGGACTTTCTGCTACTTTTTTCTTGGCTAACGGACGTTTTGGCTGAAAAGGCCCTTTTATTTTTCCTACTCTTATGAGATTTTCATACTGCCGTTGTTCTGCTAAATCTAGAGCCTGTTGCTTCTGTTGTTCTGCAGTTGCAAATGCAATTGTTGCATTTTCTGCCTGTGCCAAAACTCCTTGTGTCGTAGCCGGAGCGCCTGCGTTTTCAGCAATTTCAGTAACTTCCGCAATTTGTTTGGACAATCGTTTTTTTCTTGTACTCACTACAGCGCTTGTTAAGGGCTGAATTTTTTCTCTGTAAGGCAAAACTCTTTTTTTGCCGGGAACAATTCTTTGCGCATCAACGATCTCAACGCCTGTCCTTAAAGGTCTTTCTTCTCTTACTGTTTCAATTGTAGGCGCTGCTTCTGGGTCTAATTTTGCAATTCTTTTTATAGACCTTTTATCTCCGCTCAAAGCCTTACTGTAAATCCTTGCAATTTCTTCACGCTTCTTGACAGCATTCTCTGCTTCTTCCTTTGTCTTAAACAGATTTTGACCAGAAGACCCAAGATCCGGGTTGTAAGGATCAGTTACTTCATAACGGACATATTTGTCTATGAATTTACCATCCGCCTCTTCTACTCGGAACATTACTTTATCAATAATGACGCCGTAAGCATTTTTCCATCTAGCCAACGGAGCAGAACCATATTGTTTGAGCGATAAAATCTTTTTGAACGTGAGTTTTGGATAGACTTCCGCTTCTAATACTCTTTGGACAACAGCCTGTGTTTTTTCTGAGTTGAGCGTATCGTCACTTCTCACAAACTGACTGTACTTTCCATTAGCCCACGCAGACGGATATAAAGATCCCTCAAATGTTTTTATATTTGAGTCTCGCGCCTGAATCTGCTTTACAAGAAGTTTTTGATATAACTGTTTAATGACCTCTAACGCTTTGGCCCCGCTCTTTTTCGCCTCTCGATCAGTTTTTGCATCTGCTACATCTTTGATAGGGCTCTTGAGCGCTTTATAAACATTTAGAATTCCTTCTTCGTTTCCTTTTGGCTCAATAAAGTTTCCTTCGGAATCCATAAGAGTGTATATCTGAACAAGATCTTCTTGCACCTGTCTGGATAGACCTCTGGATCCGCGAGGGTTTTCTCTATAGTATTCAACAAGCGCTTGGTAGTATTGATTAACTCCTTCTCGCCTGCTAATCTTTTTGTTTTGTACCTCTTTGAGTATGTAGGAAAACTGCCCCTCGCTTGGCAACTGCAAAAGGGGAATTCCTGCAAAGTTTTCATCCTTCATGGCCCTTAATGTTTCTCGTATCCTCGCGTTTTCTATCGAGGACATTCTGTCCATGTAGTCTTTAGTGTTTGCTTTGTTTGGAGATTTTCCTAACTTAATCTTTTTGTTATAAGCCTCTATCAACTTCCTAGCATCTTGCCTTTTTTCTGAAATAATTCTTTTTATTAATTCCAGTCTAGTAAGTACAAGATCTTCGGATCTCGCCCTGTTATATATTTGGGTAAGTTTTTTCCTTTCGCTCTCTGCTTTATTCGCGTTTTCTTTGCGAATCTTTTCGTTTTCCTTTCTTGCTTTTTTTGTGGCTGCAACTCTTTTCGCTTGTATCCTGAGATTGGCTTCTAGCGCAGTTGCGCTGTCAGCGCCGTACAGATCCTGAGCGGCAAACAACTCTACAACAGAATTCGGAAGCGTTTGAGCGACCAATGACTCAATTGGCGACCCGTCAGAGAGACTGAAGAATTTATCTACAGTTTGAGTTTTTGTAGACCCTTGCTCAGAAATTACAAATGAATCTTCGTTTACTTGATTAACGATGTAAGACCTTTCAAGAAACTCCCCGTACTCTTTTTCAAATTTAAAATACTCTTCAGAAATTTCTTCTTTGATGTCTGCTTCAGATTTTTTTTGCGCTTTAGAAACAGCAATAGGCTTGGTTTCACCAAGCCTCATCTCAAGCAGATTATTTAGATCAAAAATTCTTTCTACAATTCTCCAAAGAGTTGATCCCTTTCCGCTAGACTTTACGACTTCGCTGATAAACTCTGGATCAGATGCAACTTCTGCGGAGATATTAAATCTTACTGTTGAGCCCTTCTCTATAAGCGAGGGGGACATTGGTATATCTGAAGCCCTAGAAAGAAAAGTTGAAACGGATTCTGTGTTCGTTCCTAGAGTCGCGCTATTTCTTAAAGAGTTGTAAAGTTTTTTAGATGTTGCCTCTTCAAAAACAACCTTTGGCTCTTTTCCGGGGCTCGACTCTATTGCTTTCCTGTACTTCTTAAATAGATTTCTGTAAGCGGTTATATTAACGTCAATCTCTAGACCGCTCACAAAATCATTTATGGCTTCTTCAGTTACGCCAGAAATATTATAAGTCGCTTGGTCTCTTTCCTGATATAAATTATCAACGATTAACTGTTGATCACTTATTATTTCTTGCAAGGTCTCAAGGACTGCTTGCTCAAACAATAGATCTTTTGTTTTTTCTGCGTCTGCCTTTAAAAGAGTGTCATCTTTTCTGTAATCGCTAATAACTTGTAGAGAGTAATCTACATCTTGGATCAAAGCATCGTAGTAGAGCGAAACGCTTTCAAGGTATTCAAATGCCGAAGGGGTATCAACTCCCTGACCTGAAAGAGAAACTATTTTGTCAGGCTTGTTTTCTCCTTTTGCAGAAGGGGAAACGAAAGATGTTCTATAATTTCCATCTGATGTTTCTATTATCTTGATGCCGATTAAATTTGTGCTTGTATTCTGTTCACGGGCTAATTCAACCAAATCCATGATTGGTATGTTTTCGACGTTATCCCCGTGTTTTTGCTTGAGAGCATTAAGGGCTCCCGCTAATTCCATGTTTCTCTGGTCATCAAATTGCTGTACGGCCAAGATAACATCTTCGACAGGCTTTGCTTTTCCTTTCTCATCGAACTTCAAATCAATGCCTGACCCATACAGGACAAGTCTTTTAGGCTGTTGCGTAGTTTCCGCTCTTGCGCCTGTTTTAACTTTGTCTCTAAGTTCGTATTGAAGGTTGCCTTCACCATCTAGATCTGGAATGTTGTTTCCAGACTGGTCTTTTAAAATCTTACCCTTTTCATCTCTTTGGTACTTAATCGCTGCAACCTGAGTTTCTGATGGAACTTCTTCTACGACATATGTTCCCGCAAGAGAAACGTACAAAATGTCCTCTTCTTTTCTCCCGGTTCTTTTTGCGATTTCTTTTCTTATCTTGGTAAGACTTTTTCCTTCGTCAGTTTTTATTCTTGCGTAAGCCTCTTCAAGAGTGTAAAAACGAGTGTACTCAGAAATTTTTTCTTTTGGTATACCGATCTCTATTAGATGCTTTTCAAGAATTTTTAAAGTGTTAGTTCCTGATTCCGTTTGCTTCTGAACAATATCGGAAAGATACAAAATTCCTTTGTTCCTCTTTAAGTCAAAGGATCTAATAAGATCTACAAAATACTGAGGGCCAAACTCTGGGAATTTGACATCTCCCTTCTCATCTAACTTGCCAAAAGTGTAAACATTAATTGCAGATTTTACTCTCGACCTTCTAAGCCTAGCCTCTCTCTGCTCTTTGGTTCCTGCTCGTAACGTGCGAACTTTCGCTGTGACTTGCTTTCCTTCTGGGGCCTCATACTTTCTGAGAATTCCAGTCTTAGCCCTCTCTTCTTCAAATTCCTTCTTAGTTAACTTTTTCCCGTCTTTCTTGGGATCGCCTTCCTGCCTTTGAACATCAGTCCTAGCGTCATCTAATACTGTTTCTACTTCTTGCGTAATGGAGAGCGGATCCTCTTTGGGCTTGACTGTTTGAACCAACTTGCTTTGTTTATCTTGCGGGTCTTCAGGGCGCGATTTCCCGACACGGGCAATTTTCTTTTCTTCTTCTAATGCCAGTTCTTCTGGAGTGAGACGCTCCAGAGATCTCTTTCTGGCTTCCTTGTATAAGCCTCTAAGCGATTCTGAAGCCTGCCTGAACTGCTCTTCGGGCATATCCATAAGGACTTCATCAATGCTACCTTCTAGCCCTTTCGCCCTTACGATGAGTCCTTCCGCCTTTTCCCAGAGTTGATTGTCCTCTGTGGATAGTTCCTCTGCCTCATTCTTGAGCATTAGAACATTATTTTCTCTTCTATCGCCCCTAGCAATGTACTCTTTGTTTTCTTCTACATCCTGAGTTTCTGTCTGCTCTTCAGGAGATTGAGACCTAGGGTCGGAAAGCAGCAACTGATTCAAGTATATTTCAAAACCCTCTTGAGCCCCTTCAGAAACTTCTTTTCTTATTGCTGATTCAACAAGCGCTTTCTTTTCTGCTTCGCTAAGATATTTAACACCCGCTTTTGCTTTTGAGGATGCCAGAGTAGTATTCTCTGTGAGCGCTGCTTCCAGAACATCATCAAAAACATAATCAAATAGAGCATCATCAAGACTGTCTCTTGTAGCATCTTTTCTTTTGCTAAAACCCAATTCCTCTAGGCTGATACCCGCTGCATCAACTATTTTTAATAGTTCTTTTCTAGATGGTTGTTGCCTTCTTTTGCCTAATGTTCTTCCTTCGGTTCTGACCCTTTCTGTCAGGCTAAGGTACATTTCTGAAGCGGTATCTTTAGATAGCCTTGCTACATCTTCAGCATCTTTTATAGTTCTTTTGGTCGCTAAAAAATTTATAATCGCAGCGCCAAAATCTTCTGCTGTAGCGACTCCTTCTGCAGGAACAGGCTCTTCCAATCGTCGCGCCATTCGCTGCTGAAGAGTTGGGGGAACTGGGGTATCCCTCCTTAGAGTTCTGCGTCCATCAGGTTGCGCCGTTGGGAAAACGGGCGCTTCTGGAACTATGGGGGTTTCGTCTAAAGAAAAATCTCCAACAGGAGTCTCGCCTTCTAGGTTCCTTGTGAGATTTGCCAGATTTTGCGCATCTCTCTGCTCCTGTCGTAGCCTTCTTTCCTCTGATTTAGCAGCCTTTCGATCTTCTTTATTTTGACCAGTTAGAGCAGCCTCTGCTTCCGCTGTGCTATCGTTGTTTGAATCAAATGCAGAATCAATGCCTCTGGCTCTCTGAGCATCCCCCGCAATGAGCCTGTTCGCTTCTGATTGAAGAAAATCTTTAACTCTCCCCTCTGGAAGAGAATCAAAATCTACGTCCGAGCCTCTTT
>Ga0209645_1000577_pt1 | contig 18813 bp, 15 predicted proteins | sample ETNvirenome_6_30_FD_184070 | JGI IMG/M metagenome (GOLD analysis project Ga0209645, IMG submission 184070) | Marine viral communities from the Pacific Ocean - ETNP_6_30 (SPAdes) (version 2) | ecosystem: Environmental > Aquatic > Marine > Oceanic | place: Pacific Ocean | collected 2013-06-19
CGTTTAACAACACTACCATTGGTACGACTACTGCTGCTCTTACGGATGGTGCGGGTATTGGCGATTTCAGCTTCAACGGTTCGGGCACTGCTACAGTTGCAGTTGACATTGCCAACGCCACCGACCTCGGCTCCTCCGTTACCAGCTCAGACTCCATTCTCGTAGCTGACGCCGACGCCAGCAACGCTGTTAAGCGGTGTACTTTGGCACAAGCCATCGCTTCTGTTGGTGCCGGCGTGACCAGCTTCACTGCGGGCACGAACTTAACTGAGGACGGCGGAGACACCGAAGGAGCTCTTGTGGTCAACCTCGACGCCGACTTGGTTGACATGGCGTCCATGTCCGCAGACCACATCGCGGCTGGTGTAACTGATGGTGCTGGTAATGACTTGACGTTCAACGGCGGTCAAGGTACTGGTACTGGTGTCGGTGGAGACATCTTCTTCAAGGTTGCTGCCGTGGCCGCCTCGAGCGCCACAACTGTAAACGCACTCGCAACGGCACTTACGATTGCAGCCCCTACGACGTCAACCGGCAACTCCACTGTCACCGTCGCGGGAGACCTTGTCGTTAGCGGTACGACAACCACTGTCAACACCACGAACCTTGAGGTTCAAGACCAGTTCATCCTCCTGAACAACGCCAACTCCGCGACCGACGCCGATGGCGGTATTGTTATCGAGGGCTCTACAAAGAGCGTTGCTTTTGGTTACGACCAAAACGCCGACCGATTTGCTTTTGACAAGACGGGCGCTACGAGTGGCATGACGGCTATCGGCAACGATGCCTACTTCGTTCACGCTCACACCGCCGCCGGCGCCGCTGGACAGGACACCGACTTCAACCAGTACGGCAACATCTACGTCAATAGCGACAACTCAGACATTTACATCTACGCCTAATAGTGGGGCTCATAAGTAAGGGCGGGGTGAACGGTGCCGTAAGCACCGACACCCTGACCCAGCAGGAGCTCACCTTTGTCTTGAAGACGCTGCACGATTGCACGTTTGACGGAAAGGATGTACTCTTGCTGGCAGATGTAGTGAACAAGCTACAGAATCAGTTGAAAGCGAAGTAATCCAAACCTAAATACAATGAAACTGGAACTTTCCGAGGTTTACCTGCTCAAGACAGCAGTAGAGTCAATCAACATCAAGGCCACTGACGCTCACGTTGTATCCAAGATGCTTGATAAATTGGACCGAGAGTTCAATCGCCTTCAGAAGCTCGAAGAGAAAAAGAAACCCAGCAATGGTGTAGCCACTGTTGCGTAACTTAGCGCAGCATGGCGAGCTGGAAGAAAGTTCTTACAGAGGGTGATGTCGGCTCCGGGATGCCTTTCTCCGGGACCGACGGAAACATCGTAAAGATTTCATCCAACACCCTTGTTGAGTCCACGGCCCTCAACGTAGTCACCTCTGGAATAGTTCAGCAAGAGAGCGGGGTCTATAGGTACGAGCCAAAAGGAGAGACTCTCGTTGGGCGGCAACTGTGTACCTCGTCTACCAGTAATGGTACCGCCAACCACGACGAAGAGTATGCTGCGACCGGGGATGTGGTGCAGATTCAATGCTCAGGCAGTGAAAGTCTAACAAAGGGTCTTATATATGTCGCCCGCCAAGGTTCTGGTCCGGGAACTTTTGATTTGGCCACTGCGGATAGGGCGAGTCAGGACACGGCCACCGGCATGTTGTTTTATTGCAACAAGAATCAGGCAAGTTCAACTCCGACTATCTACATCAAGGCTATCGCCCTTGTCCCGCAAAACAGCTTCCTTAACCTTGACACTTCCTCCGGAAACCCGGCGGGGAGTGCAGGAACGGCGTCTGGAGCCCCGCTTTACATGGGCACCTCTGGAAAGTTTGAAGTTGATATTCCGACAACCGCGAGTCAGTACGTCAGGCACGTTGGGTATTTGATGGAGAGGGACTTGACTATCAACGCGATTGCTTACTGCAAGGTCTACTTCTGCCCGTCACAAGACTACATCTTGCTGGAATGAGCCCTATTAAGAGCATCAACGGGGTAGAGTCGCCAGACAATCTAACGAGCCTCAACAAGGTCCTTGCGGACAGCATCAACACTGTTAATGGGGTTGAACTTCCTGAATTGGTAGTCGCGCCAAACATTATCACCACGAACTTGATTCAGCACCTCGACGCTGCGGATTCAAACAGCTACGGAGGAAGCGGAACAACGTGGACAGACTTGTCTGGTCAGGGTCACCACCTTACCCTAATAGGAAGCCCGAGCTATACTTCAACTGGGTCCGGCAGTGCGGGAGGTGAGTTCACTTTTGACGGTGTTGATGAAAGCGCCAGAATTAATTACGCTGACGCATCTGGGCTGAGGATTAGTGAGGACACTAACGAGTTGGACTATATCGGAACCACCAGCGTCAACCCCTCTGGGAGCGGAACTGACTACGATGACATTGCTGATGATGGCGGTCTTACGATTCAAGCGTGGGTGAAACCCCTTTCGTTTACCGGTAGCCCGCCGACCTCATCGGCAAAACACGAGGCGTCTTTGATTTTCTCAAACAATGGTCACATTACGATTGCGGAGGGTGGGAGTACTTTTCGTAAGTACTATCAAGGAATTGAGTTTGTAGTAGGTAGAAACTCAAACCTTGTGCTTTTCTACTTTGCTGGCAACGGAGGAAACGCCGCTGTCAGCCGGAGGGATGTGCGGACGTATGACGACCTTCTTTCATCTACATCTAATCTCGGTGATTATGTAGATGAGTGGGTGAATGTAGCGGTGACAGTCAACAGCACCTCCACAGACGACACTACTGTACATAACGGCATTAAGTTCTATGTACAGGGGCAGCCCGTCGCCTCTTCTTATATCCGACCTTGGAGTGACTATACTGAAGGAACGGGTCCGGGATTGGGATATAGAAAAAAATTCAACTCCTCTCAAAGCGGTCCCTATAACGCAGGAACGGGTCTGAGACGCGGGGTTTTCGCAAGAATGACGATGTCACACCTTCTTCAATACAATGACATTCTCACGGACGCAGAGATTCTTCAGAATTACAACGCGACCAAATCAAGACATGGATACTAATGATTGTTCCTGAGAGTAGAAGGTATGTTGTTATTGACGCATCCGACTTGTCTAAGGTGAATTTTTCGGAGATTGAAGAAGACGAAACAACTTCACTTAGGTATTCGATAGATGAGAGAAGGGTCATTGTAAAGTACGATGGCCCGCAGCCCTCGAGTATTTCAGCCATCAAGAACAAGACTGTATACACCTACCGCGAAATCATTACGCTGCTAAACAGCCGAGAGTGGCTGATTGAAGACGAGTTGGCGGATTGATTGTAATACTATATTTGTAATGTGTCTACCAGCGCATCACAAAAAGCAAAGAGGCTTGGATTCAAGGGGGTGAACAAGCCAAAGCGAACCCCTGACCATCCGACAAAGTCTCACGCTGTCCTTGCCTCTAAGGATGGCAAGACCAAGCTCATCCGTTTTGGTGAGCAAGGAGCCAAGACCGCTGGCAAGCCAAAGGCTGGTGAGAGCAAGGCGATGAAAATGAAGCGCAAGAAGTTCAAGGACCGCCACAGGAAGAACATTGCCCGTGGCATTTTCAGCGGCGCATTCTGGGCTAACAAGGTTAAGTGGTAATGGACCAGATTACTTTGTTTGAACTGTTTGCTATTGCCAGTGCCATCCTCGGTGTGTGGATTAAGCACCAGTCTGACTATGCCAAGTTGGTCGGTCGTGTGAATATGCTTGAGACACAGAACGATGAGCTTAAGGAGAACATGAAGAAGGTTCTCTCTGAGCTTCAAGAAATTAAATTACTTTTGGCAAGAAATAAAGTGGAATGAGCGAAGAACTCGAACAAGCCCTGTCGGCTGCGCTTTCTGGAAACCCGGGGACCCCTCCGGCAGAAGAGCCCATGCCCATGCAGGAGCAGCCGGTGGAAGAGCCGGTACAGGAGCCAGCCGAAGAGCTGACCACGTCCCTTGACTTTGACGAGCAGGGGAACATCACCGTTAACCAGTATCCGTCTGAATCCGAGTCCATGGAGGACTATGAGATTGTGGACGAAAACTTTGTTAACGCTGGTGAAGAATACCAAACTGATGACAACGTCATTGAGATTGACGAAGAGCACATCTTGGGATTCCTGAGCGAAAGGCTGGGTTACCAAGTGGACAGCTTCGAAGACCTCTCTGGCGGTTCATATAACGAGCAATACATCGACGAGCGTGTTGCCGCAATCAATGACTTCGTTCGCGAGACGGGTCGCAGTCCAGAAGACTGGTATCGTTATCAAGCTACTGACCCATCCGAAATGGATGACATGACCTTGGTGCGCCAGAACATGCTGATGGAGCATTCCAACTTGTCTGCCCAAGAGGTAGACTTGTTGCTCTCCAGCAAGTACAAACTGGACGAGGACTCGTTTGATGAGCGCGAAGTACAGCTTGCGAAGCTGCAGCTCAAGATGGATGCTGACTCGGCTCGCACCGCTATCAATAACATGCGGGAGCAGTACGCTGCCCCAATCGTTGACGATGGAGGAGCAGAGTTCGAATCACCTATTACCGAAGAGTGGGTGAGCAATATGGCGCAAACTGTCGAGGACTTGGATGGACTGGAGTTTGACCTGCCCAGTGGTGACGTGTTCACCTTTGGTCTGGACAACCAGTACAAGCAAGAGCTCGTCATGAAGAATGCCAACCTTGAAGAGTTCTTTGAGGACTACGTCTATGATGACGGAAGTTGGGACTATGACAAGCTCAACACGCATCGAGCACTGATTGACAACATCGGCGATATCGCTGCCAGTATTTACCAGCAGGGATTGAGTGATGGACAACGAAAGGTTGTACAGAGTGCCGCGAACGTGCAGAATGTGAGTCAGCCCGCCGTCGACCAGACAGCAGCTTCAAACTCTGACGGCATCGCCGAACAGCTCGCCAAAGCACTCGGAGGTCCTTCAACCCTAACCTTTAAAATCTGATTCTGATGAGTACTCCCATCACCATCAACCAGCAGAACTCGAGCGGAGCAAGCGTAAACCCGAAGGGGATTACGAACAACCTGTTCAACCTCGCTGACCCCACCAAGTACACCTCGCTCTTTGATTTCATCGACGAGGTCAACGCACCGGACGTCCGGGCCAATCTGGTCAAGACCTTCGGCAACCAAGGCATCACCGAGTTCTTGCAGCTCACCGGTGCCACCAAGAACGCCGGCACTGCCGACGAAGTGACGTACTGGGAAGAGGCTCGCCTCCACCAGCCGCAGAAGGGCGCCATCAAGGCCGACGCCGCTGAAGACGCCACGTCCTTCGTCATCGACGGTGTTGTTCTTGCTACCAACTCTGACAACGCTCAGTCCCTTGTGGCTCGCGTGGGAGACATCCTCCTTGTCGGCGGTAAGGACCGCTTCGTGGTCACTAACGTGAACACCACGTCCGCTACCAACGTGGAGATTACCTGTAAGTCTTTGCTTTCTGACGGTCTCTCCGCTGCTCTTACGGCGGACGACACGGTGACCCTCCCCATCGTCGGTAACATGTTCGACCAAGGCACGGACCAGCCGAGCCGCTTCCTGCAGTCCAACGTCGTGAAGCGTACCAACAGCTACGCTATCGTCAAGGACCTGTACGAAGTGTCCGGTTCCCAAGCCACGAACATCGGCTACATCGACGTCGGCGGCGGCGACTACCGTTGGTACATCAAGTCCGAGAAGGACACGCGTCAGCGTTTCATGGACAAGCGGGAGCTTACCCTCCTGCTCGGACAGAAGGCCACCAACAGCGACCACTCCTTTGACGGCACCGAGGGTTACTTCGCTGCTCTGGAGGACCGGGGCTTGGTGACGAGTGATGTCCTTGGCGGTACGGGTACCGCTGGAGGCTTCGGCGACCTCGACGCCCTTATCAAGGAAATGGACAAGAACGGCTGCCCGCCGGAGTATGCCATGTACGTTAACACCGACCAGAGCCTCGCTCTCGACGACATGTTGGCGAACGGTATTGCTACGCAGGTCACTGCTGGTCTTGCCGGTCAGTTCGGAGCCTTCGGCAACAGTGCCGACATGGCTGTGAACCTTGGTTTCAAGAGCTTCACCCGTGGTGGATACACCTTCCACAAGAAGACTTGGAAGCTGCTGAACGACCCGACGCTGATGGGCATCGACGGCATCGCTGCCAACCTCTCCGCTGGTGTCTGCATCCCGCTGACGACCGTGGCTGACCCGAAGAGCGGCAACCGCGCTCCGGCTTTGGAGATGAACTATAAGGCATCGAACGGCTACAGCCGCGAGATGGAGCACTGGGTGACCGGTGGTGGAGTCCTCGGATTCACCAACGACACCAAGGACGTTGCTCGGTTCCACTACCGCTCCGAGTGCAACTTGGTGACCCGCGCTGCTAACCAGCACATCCTCATCAAGGGAGTTGCCTAATAATCTGAAGTGAGGGGGAGGGCTTCGGCCCTCTCCCAATCTTCATAATCACGAGATTATGGCAAAACTTTTTCCCCTCCGCCTTGATGGCGCAACCCAAACTGTTTCTGCGGCTGCGACTTGGAACAAGCTGACGAGCTATGTTGACGTTGACACCGATGGAGCTTATGCGTTCACTCTTGTTGACGCCGTCGACCCGGGCACAATTTTGACTGTGTATCGTTCTGCAACGGGTAGTTCAGAAGTCGATGTGGATTACAACTCGGTTACTCTGCACACTCTTGACGCAGCCACTGAAAGCTGCATGCTGATGTGGACGGGCTCTTCTTGGGAAACCCTTTCCAACAGCTCGGCGTCCGGAAGCATTTCCACTACGAACCTGACCATGACGGGCAACCTTGTTGTTCAAGGCAATGCTGACATTGGAAACGCGGCTACGGACACGGTTGGTTTTTATGGTGCAACGAAAGTGGCACAACAAGCTGGTGCAGCGCAAGCCGCTGTTACGGCTGAAACCGACCTTCCTGCTGCTGGAGCTGGAGCTGGAGCAACCTACACTCAAGCTGAGGTTACCGCTGCGATTGAGAACATCCACGACCTCATTGCATTGACGAACGAAATTCGCCAGTGCTTGGTCGACCTTGGACTCATCAAGGGCGCTGCCTAATAAGCTACGGTAATTGAGGGGGAGGCGATTCCTCCCCCTCTCTTACTAACCCTCTCAAATTCAATCATATACAATGACGGAACAAAAGCCGGCGGCCAAGCGGGGCCGCCCATCAACCAAGCCCGCTGCTTCTCAAAACAAGGCCACCGTTCAGAAGAGGCCACCCATCAAGCGAAACCTGAAAGACGAGGCGAAGATGCCCGTCTTGTTTGAGACCTTGGGTGGCGGGGGAATCTTCTTCAAACTCAAGGGTCGGGACCTTTCTGTTTTTGACGAGTCGACAAACTCGGTTCGTGGCTTGCGGTACTGCCCTCAAGAACAATCTGTTTTTAAGGATGAGCAAAGCGCCAATGCACTTGTGGGGCATGTTATCTTCCGAAACAAAATGTTGTTGGTAGAACACACCAAGCCCAACCTCCTGAAGTTCCTTGACCTTCACCCGGGCAATCAGGCCAACGGCGGCGTGATGTTCCGCAAGGTGGAGAAAGAGAAGAACACCGAAAAGCAGGTCGAACAAGAGTTCCTCGTTAACGATGCAATCAGCATTGTCAAGAGCCGACCTATCGACGAGCTCCTTCCGCTTGCTATGTCTCTCAACATTGAGACCAACCAGAAGAACATCGAGATTAAGCGAGAGCTGGTCATGCAAGCCAAGCGTGACCCACGAAAGTTCTTGGACATGCTGAACAACCCGCTGGTTAACGCCCGGAGTTCCGTTATGCAAGCGTTTGACTTCAACATCCTGAAGAACAACGGAGGCGCTGTGGTGTGGCACGACACTGGCAAGATGGTCGTCGCCATTCCCGTGGGCCAGAGCTATGTCGAGGTGGTCACTCGCTTCGTCATGACTGACCAAGGAGCTTCGGTTCTATCTGAAATCGAACGGCAGTTGGAGGCCATGGCCTAACAACTTCGCACTCATAGTAGGGAAAGGGGCTCCGGCCCCTTTTTCTGTATATTTGTTTTTGATATGGCAAGCGTAAGAGAAGTATATAATGCTCTGCAAGACTTGGCTAACAAAGACGAGCGGGGGTTCATTAGCCCCGAAAACTTCAACGCGTTCGCCCCTGTTGCACAGACCAAGGTATTCAACAGCATCTTCGATAGACTGACAGGTCTGGAGCGTCTCCGAATCCGCAACGTCGATAGTGCCGGAGACAAGTCTCTCATCAAGCAAGCCAAGGAAGACCTCGCTCGATTTTCGAAAGAGGATACCCGTACCCGAACCACGGGAAATCATTTTAGCTACCCTGACGACTTCGCCAAGGTGATTGCCATCCGGACCTACGGTGACGTACTGCTTGGCACCTCAACGACAAAGCCAGTCTCTATCATCTACGATGAAGAGAAGTTTGCCCACGTCCTGAATAGCACCCTGTCGGCACCCACAACGGACCGCCCGGTTGCCTTTGTGAGCAACGAGATTGTGCTCTACCCCAAGAACGTCCTTCGCATTAAGCTGCGTTACTACAAGCAGCCGGAGGGCCTGACTACGGCAGGGGTCCGTACAACGTCCTTGCCTAAGCTCGGCTTTACTACCGTGGCCGGAAAGGAGGTGTACAGTGATACCGGCACTATTGACTTTGAGCTTCCCGACCACTACGTTCCCGACTTGGTTCGGGAGATGGCAATGATGGTCGGCATCAACCTCCGCGACCAAGCGGTGATGAACTACAGTAACCAGCAACCGCAACAGTAATGGCAAGAAACCTCGTCACGATTACGGAAGTGGTCAACGACTTCTTGCTGACCCAAGACGGTAGTGACTACGTCAACAACGTCAGTGAGACTATCGTACACAACTTCGCCCTGCGTGGCGTGCGGGAGCTTGGCTTCGATATGTTGCAACGGGTTCGGTCTTTGAAGCTGGCTGTCAACAGCAACGACACGGTAGACCTGCCAGACGATTTTGTTCAGCTCAGTAAGATTGGTATTGTTGGGAGTGACGGATTGGTTCATGTGCTGGGAGAAAACCCCAACCTGAACTTCTCTCAGAAATACAAAACAGACTCGGGAGGCAACAACATCGACAGCGATGGCGACGGGGTCAACGACCGCGAGGATGCAAAGACTGGGACTTCTACGCTGGGTATCTTCGGAGACGATGACTATGTGGTGTTCAGTAACTATATCTACCAGAACAATGTGGGACAGATTTACGGTCTGGGTGGTGGATTCTACCGAGGACAGTACCGACTGAACTACGACCAGAACCGCATTGAGCTGGGGGTCAACACCGACATCAAGGAGGTCGTCATCGAATACATCGCCGACGAAGCCCGCTCCGTAAACCCGACCGTTCACGTTGAGGCTGAAGAGGCCCTCCGCTCTTACATCTACTACAAGCTCGTAGAGCGCAAGAGCAATGTGCCTATGGCAGAGAAGAACCGAGCTCGCGCCGAGTACTACAACGAACGACGCAAGGCCAACGCCCGCCTCCAGTCGTTCAGTAAGGAGGAAGCCTTGAAGACCATCCGTAAGAACTTCAAGCAAGCTCCGAAGTACTAATGGCTATCGACAAGCTCATCCCCCAGTATCTCAATCAGGATGAAGATGCACGACTCATCAAGCCTGTTGAGATGGCCGATGCCCTCAACATCCGCATCGACCACGATGCTGACGGTGACGCGGGGGTAGTCAAGAACGTACAGGGGAACGAGGCTGTAGCTGCACGCTCCGCCAACGACGCAATCCCTACTAACGGAACCAATAAGGTTGTTGGGTGTGTCAGCAGTGAAGCCAGCAAGTGCATCTATTTCTTTCTGTACAACAGCACGGGCCTTCATGGCATCTACCGGTATAGCGTCAGCAACAACTGGTACGTCAAGCTGTACGAGGATGATGTGCTGAACTTCAATCAAGACGGTTTCGTCAAGGCAGACGTTGTCATCAACCAGTTTCAGGAAGACCTCCTGTACTTCACCGATGGTCTCAATGAACCACGGAAGATTAATGCCAGCCGCGCACTACAGAATGGCTACGCAGATGAGATGACGACGGGCACAGACTTCGTAAAGAATCTGTATCTCACCGCATGCAAGCGCCCACCGCAGACGCCCATCACTTTTGAGTTCGTTACGGACCCCGAGGTTAAGCACAATAATCTCCGAGAGTCCTGCTTTCAGTTTGCATATCAGTATGTGTATGACGACGGGGAGGTGAGCGCACTGTCCATGTACAGCAAGCTCGCTGTCAGCTCTACACATCTGGCTTACGACCAGACGTCTACCACCCTGTTCGAGTCGGCCAACAATGTGTTGCGCCTTACGGTTCAGGGTAGCAACGGCCCGGTTGAGCGCATTCGCGTCTATGCGAGGAAGAACAATGACCAAGCCTTTTACAAGGTGGATGAGCTCGACAATGTCGCTGGTGCGTTTACGGTGGACTTCTTGAACGACAAGAGCTACCCTGTGCTCAGTGACGAAGAAGCCAATAAACTGTATGACGCCGTACCTCGCTCGGCATCCACGCAGACCTTCTCAAACAACAGGCTCTTTTACGGGAACTACATCGAAGGCTTTCCGAACATCACCACGCGTGCAACTGCCTCGCCGGTGTATCACTCGACAAAGGGCATCCCTGTGGTCAATGGTGATGTGTCTACGACCACCACCTCAAACGGCAGTACGGATGCATACCGGACCGCCTTGCGTGTTTTTGGAGACATCCCTGCGGGAGAGAACAAGAACAAGTCGCTGGCCTCAGATGCCGTCGCGCGGAACAAAACCTACGACGACTATCAGATTCGATACTTGAGTTTTGATATCGACATGAGTCAGGTGCCGGAAGGCATTGAGATTGAAAGCGGCAGCGTCAGCTTCCTTGTTTCTATTTCTGCCAGCGAGGTTTCATTCCATGCCGTTAGCTTCCGCAACGACAGCTCAGAGTCCGATGTTTTTGATGCAGGTGGCGATGTTCGGTATGTCCCGAAAGAGGGGTACTTTAAGAAAGACATTCTGGTTGGCGATACCGAAACAGTAAATCCCGGCTTTGACAACAGTCATAGTGACCAAGAGGGTATGGGCGGGCTCTTGCTCTTCGCCCCGTTTGTTAAAGATGGCAACGATGACGGAACCCTTGACTCATTCACTTTCAACAAACCAAACGCAGCACTGCGGGGAACTTCTACATTCAAGAACCTTGTGCCCCAACAGAACATCGAGTTTGCTGTTGATTTCCAAGTCTCTAACATTTCAAATAAAACTCAGCTCGTCAACGCTATCAGAAGCGAACTGATTGGCCTGACCTCGAACATCAGCGTTTCCCCGGAGTCCACCCCAGATGACAACTGGAGTCAGACCGATGACGGCACGGACGACTATGGCCGAGCTTCGAAATGGTTCAAGGGCGTGACCACGATGGGTTATTTCCTCGATGAGAATGGGGGGTTCGAGGATTCAGACTTTGCAGTAAACTCCAACGACAAGGCCAGCCGCCTGTGCTACCTCTGGTTTGAGGGGGGTATGGAGTTCACTATCCTGAACGCCACCTACGACGCAGGGACCGACAACATCCGTTGCAATTTCTACCGCACGGACTTCGACTTTCAAGCAAGCCACCTTGCCTATGTCCATCGTCAAGACATTGTCGCCGGTGACGACAACCCCCTTACAGACTCCAACTGGCCCAGCGCCAACAACTCCCTGAACTTCGATTACGCGGATTCAGACAACGTTGAGTTTAGTGACGGGTTGAACGAAAACATTCTGCCAGAGAATGCAGACGGTGGGGGTGAGGAGGGTACTGTCAAGTACTGGAACGGCCAAGGCGCTAAGTTTAGCTTTTCGTTTAGTGGCTCAGACCTCGCCAACAGCTCGAGCATTACTGACACCAACGACTCTCAGCTTCGTCCTATTGACAACATTGTAGAGGACGGTGCAGGTGTAGGGGGCGCGGTCCTCACTTCTTTGCGCGGCATGAGCCTTGAAGGCTTTGTCTTGCGCATTCAAGCTGACGTAAGCACAACGAAGACGTTCAAGTCTTCAGCCACTCATGACTTTGGCGTCGTCTACTTTGACGACCGGAATCGCCCGAGCTTCGTGCAGAAGATTGCCTCTGGGGAAGTTGCCCGTTTTGGTGACACGTCCCGGCTGGGTTTCAACGGTAGGTCTTTGATGGACTTGCGACTCACCCACACCCCACCCCCGTGGGCTACATCATACGCCCCTGTTTACAGCAAGAACACGACGTATGACATGTACCTACAATGCACTGTCGCAGAGGCGGGGCTACCGGGTAAGACATCCTTCACCGACATATATTCTGGGACTGGCTCGGGCACCCGCCCAGTTATCGGCTCGGTTGGAGGCGCGGGGCTTTCTCAGTATATCATGGTGTCCCTCCGTACTCTGGAGGGGAAGTCTGTGTCGTACAAGGAGTCCAAGGGCGGCGACGTTGAGTACAAGTTCTTGAAAGGCGACAAGCTCCGCATCATCCAGTACACCGACCCAAATGGGGACGTGCTACGACCGTACTCGGAGTTCACGGTCACCGACTTCAAATACTTCCAAGACAACGAGGAGAACCCTGTCGACATCTTCATCAATGACACGGCGTCCGAGGAGTTCCGTCGCACTGGCTGGTGGCTCATCCTCCGTGACGACGGGGTCGAGAACTTTGACCGCTCTGCTATCGCTGGCGGAAAAGACTTTTGGTCTCAACAGGTTGTCGTAGAAATCTTCCGTCCTAAGAAGCGCGTAGACACACAGGTGTTCTATGAGATAGGAGAGCAGCGGGACATCGTCACCGTTAACTCTGTTCTGACCCACGCTGGCGACCGAGACAACTCTGCAGCGCCCACCTTTACGATTACCACTGTGGGGCCAGACCGGTTCCGAAGCTCTCAGCGCCTGTACGCAGGAGACTTGGTGCAGAAGACTGGCATCAGCGCAAACGATGAGGTTACGATTACCGGCGTCTTTGAGGACATTGATACCGGAGAGTACCTGTATTCTGTTAGCCCTCAACTCAGTAGCTTTCCGGCTGGATACTCAGGGGTGACTGTTGCGACGGGCACCAACACCCCGGGAAGCGTACACCACGGCGTTATCACCTTGACCCATGGGGACTCCTACTTGCGCCCTCGGGAGCAGATGGTGAACAAGGAGCAAGAGATTACCACTGGCGGCATCACACTTCGTTTCGACCCCAGCTTGGTGGCCGAGCACACATACCGAGTGTTTCTTGTGGAGTCTCCGAACGTAAGCGACTTCTTCGAGTCTAACGCCACAGACCTTGGTCGCCCGCACCTTGAGAACCCAGAGGCTGAAGAGCTCCTGAGAAACACATCCCTAACCTACAGCAATCGGTACAGTCTGGACAACAGCCGGCTGACTCTCAGCGAGTTCAATCCTGCTCTCTTCCCGTTCAAAGACTACAACCCTCAGTATGGCAGCATCACCCACCTCATCGACGAGGGTACTGGGCTGGTGGTCATGCACGAAAAGAAAGTGGCTTTGCAGCCCGTCGAGCGCACCCTTATCGAGTCTGCTGGGGATGGACAGCTCGTGACATCTTCGAATGTGTTGGGTAGCGAACGCTACTATGCCGGCACCTTCGGTCCGGGGCGCAACCCTGAAAGCGTGGTGTCTCGCTTCGGGCAAATCTATTTCTGCGACGCAGAGAGCGGACGCATCGTCCAGCTCAAGGAGGGGCAGCTTCTTCCGATTAGTGAGAACAAAATGGAGTCTTACTTCGAGAATCTGTTTGCGGACCTGACGACTGCTACTGCGTACCCGAAGATTCCTTGCGGCTTCGACCCTGAGAACAATGAGTTTGTCACGAGTCTCTTGGAGCTGCCCAGCATCAATATCACCGTCGGCAGTACCGTGGTCGGCATCGTGCCCGTTCGCACGGAACTGACAGACGACCAAACAGATGTCGATGCTTACGTTCGGCCCATGTTCTCAAACACAGGACTATCTAAGCTGGACCAAGCCAACTTTAACTGGGACGAGGCAGATTTAAATTTTGAGTGGGGCGAGCACGGGCAGGGCACAGCATACCTTGACCTCTTGTCTGAATCGGTCGGGATGTATGTGGAGCCAGACCTTGCCGGTAGCTCATCCACCATCGATGTAGATGTAGTTACATCTGATGGCTTGCACACGGCAGAGGCCACCTACAACTTGCAGACGAATGAGCTGACGCTGCCCACCACGGCAGTGCTGGGTACTAACGACAGCAACGTCAGTATCACCTTCCGCAATCGTCAAGCTCAGGCGTTTAACACCCTTGCGTATAGCCCTAAGATTCAGTTCTGGCTGACCCGATACTCGTTCTCCCCGGAGATGTACGCCAGTATCCAGAACAAGTTCTTCAGCTTCAACAATGGTGTGATGTATCGACACAACACCAACGCCGCGTACAATACGTTCTACGGGGTGGCCTACAACTCAGAGTTCACCGTCATCAGCCGTGGACACCCGTCACAGATTAAGGCGTACAACGCGATGTCCTTAGAGAGCGATAGTGGCAACTGGTCTGTGGCGTTGAGCAACAACACTCAAGCTGCAACTATTGGAACTACAGAATGGGACGAGCGTGAGGGGATGTACTACACCCACATCGGTCGAGACGAGGGGACAGACACCGACAACACGTCTCATCGCATCCACCTCGGTGTCATCTCAACCATCGATGGCGCCAAGGTGACCATGACTTCTCGCATCAGCAACTTGCCTTTTGGCATTGGCGACGCCGTGTATCAAACGAATGTTGGCAAGACCGATATTGAAGACGCTTCCGCTACGATTAGCAGCGTCGATTCTCGCACTGCGATTACGGTGAGCGACGCAAGCAACCTTGTGGTTGGTCGGGACCTGTTCGCATACTCTGCGGCACGGTCAAACGGAGACCCGATTCGAGATTACTACCTTCAGGCGGCAATGACCAATGCAGCGACCACAGCGCACGAGCTTCACGCCGTGAACTTCAACTTCGCCCCGTCGCCGCTTCACAACGAAAACAATAAGTAATGGGACCAGAAAATGTAAACTTGGCTTCTGAGCTGGCTGGCACTACGCCAACCCCACCCTCGACTCTGTCTGCACCTAATGCGGGGTCCAGTGCTGCTGGATATGGTATGATTGCAGAGGGCATTGGTCAAACTGTTGGTGGCATCATCGACATTACTTCTGGGCAAAAAATGTTCAAGGAGGGAAAGGCCGAGCTGAACCAAGCAAACGCCAACCTGCAAAAGCTGATGAACAGTCAGCCCTCGCTGTCTACGCCATCGGAGTACTTTGACGCGGTCAAAAATGCATACGACCAAAGACTGGTTCAAATGCGGACCGAGGACATCAACCGTTCTCTCGCTACCACTGCACAGTCGGCCCAACAGTTTGGAGCACGCGGTTTGGGTGCGACCCTTGCCGCATCGTCACAGGCGCAGCGCCAGCAGCGGGAGCTTGCACTTGACCAACAGCAACAACAGACCCAAGCCTTGACCAACTTGGCGGGAGCTCGTGAGCGAGAGCGAGACATTCGTGAACGCCGCTCAACCCGTGACATCGAGTATGGTTACGATGCCAAAGCAGCGGCGGAAGCCAAAAAAGAGATGGGCCGTCAGCAGCGCAACGAGGGCATTGTAAGTGCCATTACTGGTCCGGCACAAATCGCTGCTGGAGTGATGACTGGGCCGATGCAACAGGTTGCCGGATTGGCGATGGCAAAAGGCGGCGCTGTACAGAAGACTCCGGGCGCTTACTCTCACAAAACCAACGAGTTACCCGTCGTTGACAAGAACGGAAACGAGACAGGGGTGTACCTCACTGGCGGTGAGTACGTCTTCAATCCACAGGACTCCAAGAAGATGTTCAAGATGGCAAAGAACGACAAGAGCAAACTGGGACGGTTCGTCTTTGGTAGGCTCAAGAAGTTCGAGAAGGAACTGAAAGACTTTGAAAATGGCTGACGGCATTCGATTTAAGACGGGGTATGTAGCCTCACCAATTAGTTACTCAAACCTTGGTCGCGAGGCAGGGAAAAGTGTAGGAGACTCTCTTACTGCAATTCAGCAGCAGCGCCAGCGTCAAGCGGCGATGACGGACCAGCAGTTCGGGTTCAGTAAGACGGCTCAAGAGCTTGTCCCCTCTGCCATCAACGAACGGTATCGCAGCGGCGCACAGATGCTGCTCAACAACCTGCAGTCGACAGCGGCGCAAGCCAAGCTGGCCCCGACTCAAGAGAATCTGTCTGCATTTCAGATTGCCAAGCAGGAGTACAACGACTTCAAGAATCTCGCAGTCTCCGTCTCCAGCATGAACAATCAAACCGTAGCCAACATTCGGAAGAATGCGGTGCGGGGTATGGTCGGTACAAGCGAAGAGAACCTTGCCCTGTTCAACCAGTACAATACTATTCCGCAGTATAGCTTGGTAAACGGACGCTTGACTGTCATGCAAGACGGTCAGCCTGTGGCGTGGCGAGACTCGAACATTGGAGACATCAACGATGTGTTCGTCCCGCAGATTCAGGCTCCAGAAACGGAGTACGCCAGTAATGCGCTATCAGACTCTCTGTACAGCTCAAAGTTTTCTGCCGAGGTAGACAGCTATCAGCAAACCAGCGGACGAGGATTCTTTACGGGTCAAATCAATGAAGAGCTGCTCAATGCGAACGTCACGCAATCCATCAACAACAAGATTGCCACTCGACCTGATGCGCTGAAGACCATCGCTTACGAGGCACACAAGCGCAACAACCTGCCGATGCAAGACCAGTTGACTACGGAAGACTTGGACGACGCACTGGTGGCCTACAACCCTGCCGCTCACTCCATCAAGGTTGGAGGCAGGGCCGTCTCTTCTGGCAGCCTTAATGCTCAGGGCCAGTTTGTGTTTGATGTTAGTGATGAAGACTTGGCTAACTCAGACCTGTCCGCAGAAGAGAAACAGCAAGCCGACATGTGGCGTGTCGCTGTTGGGCAATACTACGAGGAGGTGGGGCTGAACATCCGCAACCGGATGCCGAAGAAAGACCAGACCGCTGCGGAGCAACGCTTTGTCCTGCAGCAGAGGAAAGCTGATGAACGTGACGCCGCCCGCACCCAAGCCGCAGTTGACAAGGCGACTCAAGAGGCTCAAAAGGACGCTGCCGAGGCTCGACTTGAAGCTGAGGGAGAGGTGCGAGAGCAGCTTGCTACGGCACCGGGACTGCAGCGCAGCGAAGAAGGTTACGTCATGGCTGTAGGCAACGCCTCGGACTACACCATTCCCGGACCGGAAGGGAACATCGTCGTAACGAAGGTGAAGTACAACGACAGTGGTGCGGTAACTGGATACGAGATTAAAGATGTGGGTCAGGACATTACCGAGATTCTACTAAACCAAGAGTACACTCAAGAGGAAAAGAATCGCCGCATTGAACAAGCCATGGCGGGCACACGGTCGCAAACTGTTGATGCTACTGATGACCGATTTGGGGACATTACCAACTCCCTTGAAAACAAAGACGTAGCTACATCTCGCCAACATCCCCGAACCCTTGACGAGCTTGCGGCCCGCAAAATCCGGGCGCACCAAGAGGGGCAGATTGGTGACGGCGTACTCGGAGGTCGCGGTATGGGTACTGTTAGCTTTGATGAAGAGGGTAACGTTGTGATTGGCGGTGATTCTGAGATTGACCTCGACGAGATATACGAGCAAGAGACTGCGGGATAATCGTTAAATTAGCGGCTACAGAAGACTATGGACGAAGAGCTGCGAATTCAACTGGAGGAGGCTAAGGCTTCTGGTGCTACGGAAGGAGAGCTGAGACAAATCATTCGTGATTACTTAGCCGAAAAAAAAAAGTCCGAAGTGTTGCCATTGGACTCTCCTTTGGAAACAGATACTACGGATGTTTCCTCGAGTGTCGCTCCGGCTTCACAACAAGACGTTGGTTCTTCGGATTCACAAGCCGTAGAGTCGACGAGTGAGCCCGCCCCAACGGGCATGCCAGAGGAGCTTCGTAGTTACCTTACGGACCTCCGTGCCTTTGGCGCCAATGAAGATGAGCTTCGCGATGCCGTCAAGAAGTATCAAGAGCAGCCGGAACAAGAACAGACCTTCGAGTATCGCATTGGCGATGAGGTAATTAGCCAAGAGGAGGCACAGCTCCTCGACACCTACCAACAGTCTTACAACACGCGCCTTCGTGAGATGGCAGTGGAGCAGTTCTCTTTGGAGACATACAACGCTTCACGTCCAGACCGCCCCCTTAACCTCACCAACATGAGTGAGGCAGAGAAGGAGCAGCTACGTCTGGAGACCATCGACCGCATCATCAAGGAGAACGACCAGATTGATGCGCAAGATGAGCTTGCCGCCGGCATGTATCAAGAACGTGCGGAGGACCTTGCCAAACTGCGGCGGTTCTTGTCTAATCCCGTTGGTCGAAGCATCCTTGACTATGAGAAGGTGAAGGATGTCGAGGAGTGGGTGCATACGCGTAATGCTAAGGCGGCATTCGCATCCCGTAGCGGTCTTCCCGGGATGCCCTCTTTTGAAATTCCCTTCGTTGAGATGAACCTCGACAAGGTTTACTACGACGCGGTCAATGAAAACCGCCGTTCCTTCACCAACGAAGTTCGGCGCAGGGTAAGCGAAGACGTAAAAGCCATCCTGCCCGAAGAACAGTTGACGACCAAAGCACTTGGGGAGCTGGAGCAGCGGCTCATCAAAGACCGTGGTATCTCTTTGGACCTTGACGGAAACCAGATGT
>Ga0209645_1000578_pt1 | contig 18813 bp, 41 predicted proteins | sample ETNvirenome_6_30_FD_184070 | JGI IMG/M metagenome (GOLD analysis project Ga0209645, IMG submission 184070) | Marine viral communities from the Pacific Ocean - ETNP_6_30 (SPAdes) (version 2) | ecosystem: Environmental > Aquatic > Marine > Oceanic | place: Pacific Ocean | collected 2013-06-19
TCATCCCTTATAATGATTTTGTTTTTCCATCCTCTAATCCTACCTTTTCTTCAGAAATTACAAGATAATTACGAAATAAAGATTTAATCTGAGGTTAGTCGTCAAAAATCTGAAGTGGAACAGACAGGATTTGAACCTGTGGTCGCTCGGTTATGAGCCGAGTGCATTAACCAAACTATGCTACTGTTCCTTGATTTTATTTCTTTTTGGGATTATCCCACCAAAAATATCCACAGTTATTACACTTGTGATAGTTCCAATCTCCATCACGCATTTTGTCAATCTTCACATTCATTGACCCACAACTATTACAAACTGCCATTGTGTTCACCGCCTCTTGTGTGGATTGTAGGGAATCATTGATTGATATTCTCTAATTTGTTGAGCCTTACAATGAGGGCATTCTTCTTTGTCAGTCTTTTCTTGGTATCTTTTCAGTTGTCGGAAAGAGATTGTTTCTTTCCATTTCCATTGATGCTTTCCATTAGGTGATGCGGGGCATTCTAATTTTGTTGCATCTTGGGTTTCAGTAGTAATCTCTTTACATCGTTGGCATCTGCTAATGACAACTCGGTTTCCATCTCCTAAAAATGAAGTCTTGACAAACTTGATAACACAAGGTCTGCCTTTGGCTGATTTATTGCATGGTGTTTCACTAAACTTTACGGTCATGTTTTTTCCACTCCTTGATTCCTTATTAAAGTTATCTCAAAAACTGACACTTTCATGTCCTCCCATATAAGCATTCAACTATGAAGGGTCTTTTGAGGACACAATTGCGTCAGTTTTTGTCAAAAGCGTCATTTTTATTTTCGTTCCAAACTTCAAGGTTTTCATACCAAGCATAGAAGAATATCAGATAAATTGTAATGCAGATTTGCAGACCCCATCCTGTTGATAGGTAATCTCCCCATGTGAAATCTCCTAATGCAAGGAGGTATAAAATCACCACAGGTTGTAGTCCGATAAGCCCCGCAATTGGCCTGATAATGTCTTTCTTTGTAATTCTCATAATTTCTAATTATTCCTTCACCTTTATCAACTTAACGACACAAACGATTAAATACATGAACATTAGATTGATAGTTGAGTCGCATGGATGAACTATTCAATTTGTTTAATGAGTTATCTGAAACTCAACGAAAGTTGGTTTTAGGAACTCCTACTTTGTTGGATGCTTTCTGTGCTGATGCTTCTAAGAAAATTGGAGTTGATATTGAAACTCTAAAGATGCACCTAAACAAACTTGATGCTTATGCAAAGGGCGAGGCTGAAAGAGTGGTGAAACTTGAGAAGTCAGTTAATGCTATCAAGGATAAAGGACTTAGATTAATAGAATTACAAGGTGAGAAGAATAAGTGGTATGAAACTATGGTTCTTGAACCTATGGTGAGGGCTTTAGCCGTAAGGGAACTCATGGATGAAGGCAGAACCTTTCAAGATGCAAATGAAAAAATAGATTCAAAGTATGGAGAAACTTATTTGGCTAAGGCAAGAAGGATGCTTGAAAGGAAAAGTGATATTACTCCACTCGTAAGAAAGCCGACTTTACTCAGTTGGGATGATGGAACTGATAGAAAGAACCGAGAAAAAAAGGCAACTATTTACCATGAGATTTTGAATCATCTCAAGGGGAATAATCAGGGGATTTCAAAAACCCAACTACTACGAAATATTGGAAAGGATAACTCCTCATGGAGAGAAATATCCAATGTAGTTTTGGAATACATGGTTTCAAGAGATATACTCGTTCATGTAAATAGAAAATATTACTACGCTCAAAACTACAATAATCGGGAACATGGGTATCATAGAAAAATCTATGAGTTGATTGCAGATGCACCTCAATCTAAAACATCCATACTCAAGGTAATGGGGTATAACAATGCAAAGGGCAGAAAGAAATTAAGCCACGCATTAGACCAATTGGCTATTGAGGGTTTGATTGTAAATGATGGTGGAACTTGGTGTGTTTCATAGGCAAAGTTCATAAAGGTGTGATGATTCATAGGTGGTATGCAAAATATGTCAATGGTTCTTGTAGTAAGGTATGAAGATGAGCCTCTATGTGCTGATGAAGGGTTCAAAAATTGGTTCGGTGTGAGGGGAGTTTCACTTGATGATAATGAACTTCAAATCGGAAATCAAAGAGTTCTTTGGAATAACATGAGGAAAGTCAATTCACTCATGTTCACAATTGATGTTGATAATGATGAGGATTTTCCTCCTATTTTGTTTGATTATGTTGCTCATTTAGAAAACAAAGACACCATAGTTTCTCTTGCTGAAGAATCTGTTTCAGGATACGAACTGATTTATGAGGCTAATCTAAAGAGATTTCAAGAAGAGTTGCTTAGTGATGAGTAAATACTAAATACTTTGTTGGGGGAATGAGAAATATGGCACTAATTATTTGGAAATGTTTAGACTGTGAATCAACTACTTACCATAAGGGATTGTGTAGGGATTGCACCGAATACGATGAAGAAGGCAAAATTGTTAATCCTGTTGCGAGAGTAAGGATGAATCGGGATGGAACAGTCTATGAACCTTCTAAGCCTGTGAGGTTGCCTTTCAAATCTCAAGAGAGATTCAGAAGAGGAAAGAAACTCACAAAAAAACAATTGGCTAAGGCTAATGAAGAAATCAATAAATACATCCCTCAACAATCAAATCAAGTAGTGCTGATGGCTGAGTCTGAAGATGAAGAGGAGTGATTTTGATGAATCGGATTAAATCATTCTTTTTGAGATTCCTTGAGGTTTCTCTCGCCCTTCATGGGTTTTTGCACATTTTTGAGTTTGGAATTGCCATCTATGAAGAGGCATACATAACTGCTACATTTGCCGCATTTGGGGCTATCATTATGTTGTTGAGTGCTATTTTCCTTGAGGGAGGTCATAATCACCACACCACCCACCATAAAGATGAATCAGAACATCAACATTGAGGGTGATTTTTTTGGATTTTAATGATTATCAAAGAGAAGCGACTGATACGGCTATCTATCCTAAAGAGCATGGATTAACCTATGCGATTTTGGGTTTGGTTGGCGAATCGGGAGAGGTGGCTGAAAAAATGAAAAAAATGATGAGAGATGGAACATCTATTGAAGAAGTTAAGCGGGATATTCGCTACGAATTAGGAGATGTTTTGTGGTATGTGGCTAATCTCGCTAATGAGATTGGTATGAGTCTTGATGAGGTTGCGACCCTAAACTTGATAAAGGTAAGGGATAGAACACTAAGAAAGAAGATACATGGAAATGGTGATTACAGATGAGTGAAATGATGAATAGTATGAGTTTGAAAGACATGAATGAGTTTGAAGCGTTATTCAAAAAACATGGTTATACCATTGTGAATGATTATGAACTACCTGATGATGATTTGGGTTTTGACATTACGGGAAACGAAGTAATGCAACCTCAGAAATATTCTGCAAGCGATATGGGAGATATTGAAAAATACTTAAATGGTTCGGGATACTCAGTAGTAAGGACTCCTTCACTTGATGATGGAGAAGTTCAACAAACTGAAAATCAAATTAGACCATTAGAAAAATACATGGCTGAAATGGCTTTGATTAGGACTTGCGCCTCAACATTAGCATTGTTGATTTCGGTTGTTATTGCTTACAAGGTGTGGTAAAAATGAAGTGTATTACTCCTCTAAAATGTCGGCCTGAGTTTGAGGGCAAGCACAATTGTAAAAGATGTGCAAAAGAAAGGTTGGAAAAAATGGAGTTGGCTGATAAATTGGCAGTCAAAAAAGGATACGAAGTTTCAGCAACAGGAATGTATTTGTGTGAAGAGTTTGAAGGACAACACCTTTTGGATAGGTTAAACATTTGTAGCATTTGCCTGTTCATTGAAGATGAACCTTACAACTATGGCGATTCAATAAGAGCCTCAAGTTATGATGGAGATTGTGATGATTGTGGACTTGACTCAAGATTTTATGTGGAGGGCTAAACATGATGGACTTTTATGGGATACTGTTGATTAATGCAATCTTCACCTTATTCGTTGGGGTGTGGTTATTCAGATACTTTACTGATATTTTCAATATGCAGTCAAAAATCATTGATGATATTCTTCAACACTTGAAAATGAAACAGGAGATTTCTAAAATGTCTGAAGGGCAAACTTCTCTAAATGATTATCTTGAGGATGAGTGAGGGATTTTATGAGTAATGCAATTTTGACGGCAACCAATATCCACACAGGGAGGGAGGCAGAACTCCTTGATATTGATGTTCATTTGGGTGAGAGGATAATCTATGTCATGCGATATGTTGATAATGGAGAAACATTCAGGATGGATGAATCATACGAAACTAATTGGATTGAAAGGGTGGGAGAATAGTTGAGAGAACCAATTAATCTAACCGACAAACAAATTATCAGGCAAGTCAATAAGTTGAAAAGCATCGTCTTTGATAATTACATTGAACACAATGATGGAACTTATGAGGGTGATTTGAATGAATCAATTTTAGAGATAATTAAAGACTTAACAATGGAAAAGAATGATTTGGATGAAAAGGATTTTGTTAAATTGATTCGTCAAGGAATTAAGAAACTACTTGATTATTTTGAAGGTAAGGTTGATAGCATTAATGACGATGTAATTCACTTTTTTGCATTTGATTTTATGACTCAAACTCTAAACTTTTTGTATGGAAAACAATACAAAACAAACAATGACGATTATGATTTCATGTTCAATTGAGTGATTAGTATGGATAAATATAGACCAAAGAAAAGAGATAAGGCTTGGCGAGCAAATAATAATTCAAAATCTCGTAAGGAGAACAATTCAGATGAGGATGTTGAATATTTGAGGATTCAAGGATTGGTAAGGTGTTCTGTTTGTATGATTACTTACCCCTATCATTTTGATAATTGCCCACAATGTAATGAAAAAAATGATTGGTAATCTTTGAGAATAAGTGGGAATATTCTTTGACTGAGGACAACTGTTAAATACCATTTTACAGTAATTTACTATTATGGGTCAAATTGATTCTAATTTGACAACTTATCAAACTCAATTACCAAATAGAAAATACTTGTTAAGTCAAGAAACAAAAAATAATGGCTTGCTTTGTTTTGATTTTGTGGATAAATTGGTTGCCAAAAAAATGATTGAAGAGAATCATTATTCAAAATCTTGGTATCACTCAATGGGAAAAATCAATGTAGGAGTTTTCCAAAACAATGTTCTTTTGGGAGTTGCTTCGTTTGGTGCGATAAAGGTGGCATCATCTTACAAAAAGATTCGTAAGGATATTGAAAAGCATGAGGTTATTGAACTTAATAGATTGTGGATTGACGACAAGTTGAAAAAGAATGCAGAAAGTATTTTGATTTCTAAGAGCATCAAATTGATTAAAAAATATCATCCTGAGATTAGGGTGATTCAATCATTTGCTGATGGTCGGCTTGGATGTGGAACAATTTATCAAGCAAGTAATTTTGGATACTATGGATTCCATGAAACTGAGTTCTTTGAAGATAAGGAAAGTGGGAGATGTTATCACGAAATGGTGTTTCACTTCGCAAGTAGGCCGATTGTGATAACAAGAAACTTAGAAATGATGCAAAATAGATTCAGAAAGTTCATAACAAGAACTTATCGGTATTTGTATCTTATTGATAAGCAGATAGATGTTCTATATCAAGAACAGGAATATGTTAAAGAAGGGATTTTCAAAGAATATTTAGATTGGCATTTTGATGCTGAGGAGGTTGATAGGCAAATCAAAAACTGCCTCAAATATCATTTTTCTAAGTTAGGAAAATCCAAAATTACATTTTCATTTGGTGATGAAAAATACAAATATACAAAGGAAATGTGGGAACAAAATATTCATCCAAAAAAACTTGTTTTAGAATCAAAAAATCCCCTATTTAGGGATAACACTTAAATACCTCATTACAGAAAATTACCATTATGGCAGAAGTAGTAAATATCGTTGCATCCATGAGATTAACGGATAGCATTGATGTAAATGCAGTAGCAGATGAATTATTGATTGATTATGAGCAAGAACAATTTCCGGGCATGGTGTATCGGGTTGAGAATCCAAAGGTTTGCTTACTTCTATTTAGGAGTGGTAAGGCAGTAGCGACAGGTGCGAAAACTGTTGATGATGTTGATGTTGCATTCAAGATTTTGAGAGATGATTTAGTTCAACATGATTTTGATTTGTGGGCGGAGAAGGATTGTGAAGTGAACCTTCACAACATCGTTATGACGGCAGATTTATCCACCTCCATTAATGGTGGTAAAATTGATTTGTCTAACTTGATGCTTCACTTGCCTTTTGACAAGACTGAATATGAACCTGAACAATTTCCCGGTCTGATTTACAGATTAGAAAATCCTTCTGTTGTGTTTTTGATTTTTTCAAGCGGCAGATGTGTAATCACAGGGGCAAATACATTTGAAGAAGCGGAAACTGCTGAAGAGATTTTGAGAGATGAGTTGAATTACTTTTTAAGTGGTTGAGATGGAGGTTTGCCAAGACGGGATTGATGGGGTTCTCCCTGCATGGTGTGTTCCTGTTGATTTATCTATGGATACTCGTATTCAATTGATGATAGAGATTGCTATTTTGGGATTTCTTTTCGCAGGGGTTTTTGCTTTTGGAAAATGGAAACGAAAGCGGGATAAACAAAAAAGGCTAAATACTTCACAAGAGCATCAATGATATATCGGAGATGATGTAAGTGAGTGATAACTTCAATGGGATTCCCCCCATAAATCCAAGAAAGATAGATGATTTGAGTAGTGCATGGAGTGAAAAAGCCTCCGACTATTCAACTGATATTAAACTTGGAAAAATAGTCGGTGATGATAAGCGTGGGAGTTCAATTGACGACATTGTTCATCTATTCGTCAATAGGTATGAGGAGATTAGAAAAATCCTCAGAAAACAATGTGGATTCCGAGAAACTAAAACAATTGCTGAGATTGAAAAGGAAAGGATGAGATATAGAAAATACAACATCATCGGTATTGTTTCAGAAATAAGAACTACAAAATCAGGCGGAGTGATGATAAATATAGAGGATAAGTCAGGAAACTTGTCGGCTTTCATTAGAAAGGAGGACTCCGCATCTCAATCTTTGTTGGTTGATGATGTTGTGGGAATAACAGGCTCTTATGGAAAAGACTCAGATATTTTTTGGGTTGATAGAGTTCAATTTGGAGATATTTTGCCTAAACACCTAAACAAAGGAGGAAAGGATTTTGACCCTGTTTCTATCGCTTTTATTTCGGACATTCACATGGGTTCAAAATATTTCCTTGAGAAAACATGGGATAAAATGATGAAGTGGATGAATGAAGATGAACTCGCAAAGAATATCAAATATCTCGTTATGGCAGGGGATGTATGTGATGGAATCGGAATCTATCCCGGTCAGGAAAACAATCTGATTTTTGATAATCCTTACGACCAATATGAGATGTGTGCGAGAAAACTTGATGAACTCCCTGACCATATCACACCTGTAATTTTGCCCGGCAATCATGATGCAGTAAGCCCTGCTCAACCTCAGCCTATGCTTGAGCATACTATTCAACAACAATTTAATTCTGCAATACATACAGGAAATCCATGTAGGGCTAATCTAAGCGGTATTGAAATGTTGGCGTATCATGGTCAAGGGATGGATGATATAATTCCTCAATTAGACCATGTATCCTATGAAAACTCAATTGAGGGGATGAAAGAAATGTTGAAGAGAAGGCACATGACACCTCAATGGGGAGAAAGGAGTGCATTGTCGCCTGAGCAACAAGACGATATGGTGATTAAGGATTTGCCCGATATTTTTATTACAGGACACACACATAGTCATGCTTATGAATGGTATAAGGGAGTTCCTTGTGTAGTATCATCAACTATGCAAGGACAAACTGACTTTATGAATATGCTTGGCTATGCTTCTCAAAAAGGATTCCTTACTCTTTACAATATACAAAATAGAGAGGCTAAGGTTGTTCCTTTCCATGCTAATGATGATATTGATTTTTGAGTAAGTGTTATAAGGGTAATCACACAAAGACAGGAATAGTGAGAAACATGGAAAAGAAGATTGAAAAAATTGGATTTGGAATGAGTGCCGCCTCTATTTTGGGGTCTATTTACGCATACACATTGGATGAACATTTGGGTCTATTTATTGGACTTTGGGCATCAGCGATTATGTTGGGCAGTAAGAGGCTACAAGATTGGAACAACTGATTTTCTTGAGTCATTAGGTGATTCAAGTGGGCAAGTTTGTTCACCCAAAAGCACAGATTTGGGGAGATGTTGAAATTGGTGAGGACACCATTGTTGAACCTTTTTGTGTGATACACGGCCCTGTAAAAATAGGCAAAGGAAACCTGATTCAATCAGGAACAGTTATCGGCTCGCCCGCAGAACATAGAAGAAAAAAAACAGGTTTGTCAGTCATTATTGGCGATAATAATGTAATTGGCGCACATAGCGTTATTACGGGGGCTACGGATATACACCCAACGACAATAGGTGATGATAATTACTTCATGTCAGGTATCCACATTTCGCATGATTGTGTTGTGGGTAATGGGAACACTTTTTCGCACAAGGTCATTCTTGCGGGAGAATGTGTTGTTTTTGATAATGTGAATATGGGTTCAGGGTCAATGGCGCATCAGCAGACAACAATTGGTTCTTGTTCTATGATTGGTATGGGTTCAGTTTTGACTAAAGATGTATTTCCTTATTTGGTTGTGTGTGGTAATCCCGCAAAGTTTCGCAAGATAAATACTTATCAGTTAAAAGGGTTTCGGTGGGATGATGAAAATATCTCCAATAAAGACAAGTTTAAGCGTTTAATTTCAGAACAAAATAAAGAAATAATTAATGAGATTAAGAGATTTCACAAAGTTTGTGGAAAGAGAGGAAAGCATAGAATCATTTACTTTGAGAATCTTGATGTGTGATGAATATGGATTGGATTAATACGATTCCTATTGTTATCGTTGTTGGCATTTTTGTCTTTGTTTTTGGCAAATTGCTTTGGGAGTCAATACAAGTTAGAAAGGTGAAGTAAGTGAACATAGAATCGCTTCTTGAATCGTCTAAAGAAAAGCAATTGGAAAGTAATTGCCGAGTTCCTATGGTCGCATTTCTTTTGCGGAATGGAAAGCCTATTGCTTATGGAGTCAATAAGAAAGGCTATCGGGGTTCTTCTATTCATGCTGAAATGGATTGTTTGAAGAAGGTTAGGTTTCAAAAAAGAAGGGCAAAGAATACCACAATGTTTATCGCCCGATTCAAGAAAAATGGGAAAACAGGACTCGCCAAACCATGTAGTAATTGCCTTGAAGTTCTCAAGAATATGGGCATTAAAAATGTTGCTTGGACTACAACAAAACAAACAGTTGAGATTGCTCGGATAGATGATATTTACACAGAATATTTGACTCGGCCTTGCACAATGTTTGGTGCTGATGCTCAAACGGGTTTGGATAATTTTGGAGAGCAAGGAAAGTAATTAAATAGGTTGTGGGAGGAATAGATTTTATGGGCTTATCAAATTATCCTGATGGAATGGATTGGGGGGCATACGATGATTACCATGACCCTGCCCTTGAGTGTGGTCATAGGTCAAGTGATTCTTGCGATTGTTGGTGTGAACATTATCTTGGAGAGGGGAAACAACATTTGGTGGGTGAGTGTGATTCTGAAAATTGTGAACTTTATTCTTGTGAGATATGTGGCGAAGAAAAACAAGAAGAGGAAAGTTTGTGTCAAGAATGTAAATTGGAATTAGAGGAGGAATGATGATGTATGGGAAATGGCTCGTTGAGTGTTTAGATGAAAATGGAGAGTGGAACAAGTTCAATTATTTCACTTGTGATTTGAGTGAGGTCAAAGAAAAAATGGCTAATATTTTGGTTAGGACAAAGTATCAAGGAGTAAAGTGTTCTCTTGCCAAAGACTTTAATAGGTCAAGTGGGGATTTTAGATTAAGGTGAGAATCATGGGGGAGTTATTGATAGGCATTATCGGCATGATTTTTTTGTATGGTCTTGGGCAACTTCTTTATCCTGAGATTCCTGAACATAAACCGATTCAACAAGAATTAATCCGAATGGAGAGTGAAAAGGATGAGTAATGACACAATTTTTGCGTTGCTCATTGGCATTCTTTTACTTCAATTTATTGCGTATTTTATGTGTCAATTGGCACTTAAAAGGCTCACAGAAAAACAACAAAGCACAATGTATGGAGTTTCCCATGTTTGGGGTTCGCTCAAAGAATTAAGAGAGGAAATGGGTGGTGCAAAAATGCCTTTGCCCCTGCCTTTACCTCCGATTGATTTTCCTAAAATTGAAGAACTTGGTGAGATTCCTGACTTAGATGATGAGGTGATTTCAAGTGATTGAAAGCCCTAAAGAAATACTAATGATACTTCAGCCGAGAGCAATTCCTGAAGCAGTTGAATCCTTAAACAAACTTGATATTGACAAGGTGTGGTTTAGGGCATTTACTGAGATGGAGTTGGAGGTTGTCTTGAATGATTTTATCAAAAATACAGATTATGATTATTATTGGATTATTGCAGACGATGTAGTTGTGGATGGAAAGCCACTTGAAGTTCTCAGACCTAAGTTGTATGAAGGAGAAGTAGTTTCAGGGTATTGTAATTTATATCAAGATTCAAAGTTTGTTAATCTGCGCTTGAAAAAATTACCCTATGTGATACCTGAAAATCAAATCCACCACATACATCAACAAATTAAATATGTGGGGATTGAAGGGTTTGTGGAAAAAGAACTATGGCAAAAAAATCCTGACTTTTATTCAAGACTTTCACAAAATAGAGATTATGATTTTTGGAAACACAGACTTCAGGAGTTGCATCTTTTTCCTCCATACTTGGCAAGCCAAGAACAAGTTGATGGTATGGGGGATGATTACTTTCAAACCTATTTTGCAGGGTGGTCTTTTACAGGCATGGATAGGGAAACTTGGCTGAAATATCCATTTCAATGTTCATGGAAAGGTATTGGAACTGATGCTCAATTCGCTATGAGATTTTTTGAACATGATGATAGTAAGATATTTACTCACAAAGATAGTTGGTTTCTCCACCTCAAAGAAGAACCCACACATGGGGCTTTTTTGAAGAGAAATTGGCTAATTGGAGAAGAAGAATCTGTGGTTCATTTTGGAGAAGGTAAGTTAAACAAAGAAGATATTGAATCCTCTCAGATTTATCCACATAACCCATAAACGAATCATTTAATAAGGTTGTAGCATTAACCCATAAATATGATTCCGAGAACTTTGGTGGATTACGATAAAGAACGATTAATTGATGCCCTTATTGAAGTCATTGATTCAGGGCAATATGTGAATGGGCCAAAAGCAAAAGAGTTTGAAAAAGCAGTCTGTGATTATACAGGGGCGCAAAATTGTGTTTCAGTTAATTCAGGAACATCTGCTTTGATTATGGCTTACAAGTTGTGTGGGGCAAAGAAGATTCTCACAACTCCATTCACATTTTCAGCAACATCAATGGCGGCAAAGTTTTTAGACCTTGAGGTTATTTATTGCGATATTGACCCTAAGACACTTTGCATGGATATGAATGAGGTGGAAAGACTTTGTGAATTGCATAAGGATATTGATGCAGTAGTGCCTGTGCATATTTTCGGAATTGGTGCTGATTTGGATGCTCTTGAACCCATAAAAGAAAAGTATGGGTTTTGCGTTATTGATGATTGCGCTCAAGCATTTGGGGCGCATAACGGAGATTATCATGTAGGGGCGCATCCTGTCGTTGATATGGGTTGTTATTCTCTATACCCAACGAAAAACTTGTCTTGTGCAGGGGATGGGGGATTTATCACCTGTAAAGACCCATATTATGAGGGTTTAATCCGAATGCGAGATAATGGGCGATTCCACACAGGAGGAGTTATGGGTGTTGCGGGCAATTTCCGATTGAGTGAGTTTCAGGCGAGTATTGCGTTGCTTAATTTAAGGCAATTTGATGAACACCAAATGAACCGAATGGAAATGGCTCAAAAATACCTTGATGCTTTTGAATCAATGGAGGCTGAGGGGATTATTGAATTGCCTTACGGTTTTGCTGAATCAGGAAAATCAGTTAGGAATCACACATACCACCTCTTTTGCGTTAAGTTGCTCAAACATGATGTGAAAGAAGTTATCGCAAAAATGAAGGAATTAGGAATAGGTTGCACAGTTGCTTATGGCGACCTTGTTTCCGATTACATTTTGGGTGATGATGATGCAGATAGGGAATATCCTGTGGCAAGAGAATTAACTGAATCACTTATTGCGTTGCCAATGAGTCAATACATGAACGATGAAATGACCGATAAGGTTATTGAATCATTTATGGGTTGTTTGAGTGAGGGGGCTTGAAAAATGAAACTAAGAATCCTCATTGGAAAAATTACCTCTCCGATTTTTGTTCCTCTCAGGAGGTTAGTGGTTTGGGGAGATAAGAACTTTGGAACTTGTGATATGAGGTTGAGTTTAGAACCCCGATGGAATCACGCATTAGATGGGTTTGCAGACATTGATGAGTCAAGCCCTCAGATTTCTGAATTGATGAAGAAGGTTTCAAAGGATAAGGCTAATTTTCATGGATGGGGTATCACCGAAAAAACTCCCATAGGAAATCGGTTTCCTCCTGAATCCTTGATTCAACATCTAAAAAATAAACAAGAGGAGGAGTAATTATGAAAGTGGGAGTTGTGGGATTCGGACACATCGGAAAGCAACATTGTAAAAATGTCATGGATAATGATGAATTAGAGTTGGCATATATTTGCGACCCATATATTGAAGTTGAAGATTTACCCGATGGAATTGAAGAAGGTTGTTTAGTCAAGGATTATGATTCATGGATTGAAAGTTTAACCCCTGCTGACCTTGATTTGTTGATTATTGCTACACCAAATCATTTACACTATCCGATGCTTGTAAAAGCCATGACTACATATCCTTTTGCGGGAACTCCAATCTTGGTTGAAAAGCCTGTGGTCATTGAAGATGAACACATTGATGAACTTCACTACATTCAAGACCAAAGAATTGATGAGGGCTTAGGGGAGATTCCTATTTTTGTGAATTATCCTTTGAGGTTTTTGCCATCTGTGGATGTGCTAAAGAATAATTGGAATAGTGTTGGTGATGTGAGAGTTGCTAATGTTGGAGTTTTTTGGAATAGGAATAAAGGATATTACGATGCTTCTGAGTGGAGAGGTAAGTTGAATCAAGAAGGTGGGCCACTTTTCAATGAGTTTATTCATCATCTTGATTTGATTTCTTATTTGGGTGGCGAATTGGAAATCCAAAATGGAGTTGTCAAAGATTTCTCACATGATTATACTGAAGTTGAAGATACAGGAATCATCAACTTTGGTTTTCAAAATGGTGGTGTTGGAGTATTGACATACACCGTTGCTACACCTGAAAAATCCTTTGATGTTAATTTGCACTTTATTGGCACAAAGGGTTCTGCAAAACTTACAGGTCTTTACACAAACCGATTAATTATCAATGATGATGTTTATGAGTTCCCTGTGAATCGGAATCACTATGCACAAGTTCTTTATGCAATTGTGGATTATTTGAAATCTGATGATTCTGAAAATAAAAAATTAGACGAAAGGATTTGTTTGATGGATGAGGGTTTGGAACTTGTTTCTAAAATCAATCAGTTTTATTCAATTAGTAGGGAACAATTACACTTTGGTTGGTAAAAGGTAATAAAGGTGAACTACACAATCAACAATTAGAGGGAAAATTATGAGTGAAACAAGAATCGTTCAAAGAATAAATTGTCAAGGTTGTGGCAAAATAGGATATACTGATGAGTTCAGTTCGGACATGAATGGTGGATATTTGTGTGTTAGATGTTCCAAGCCTCATCTTAATTGGGAGGCTTATGATAATGGAGGTGCTTTGTGATGCCATACATCAATAAAAAGGATAGAACCAAATACGATAAGGCAATTGATGATATTGTCAATGAATTGAACTTAGAAGGAATTACAGGATTTTATCCTGTCGGTGAATTGAATTATTTGATTTCATCAATTATCAAGAAAACTTTGGATAGGCAAGGGGTGAGATACCAAAATGTCAATGCAATCATTGGTGCATTAGAGTGTGCCAAACTTGAATTATATCGGAGATTGATTGCACCCTATGAGGACACTAAGGTTGAAGAAAATGGGGATGTTTATTGATGCGGGCAAAGTCCGTTGTTCATGTGGAATACGAAGTTTTCAAGCGCATCCTTGATTCGGAAATAATTGCTGAATCTCTTGAGGATATTAGGATGGATTTAGTTCCAACAAATGATTCTGTTGCTGAAAAAAGATTTGATGAGGGAGTAAAAAGTGCTTCACAATATATCCTCAATTTGTTAGAACGAAGAAGGCACAGATTACCTGAAGAACATGAGGATTTTCAAGTTAAGGGTTGATTAAAGTGAAGCCAAAAGTAATTCACATCTCAGGGAGAGATGGAAAACTTTGTGGGAGTCCTCCTGAAAATTGGGGTGAACGATATTTGAGTGATTCATTTGCCCGAACTTTGCCTGTTTGTCCTGATTGTAAATTGGAATACCGTTTGAAGTATGGGAGAGCATTTAGAAATCCGCAAAGAGAGATTGAAGATTCTGTTGATGAGATTGAAATTGAGAATGTTGATGTGGATATTGAGGTTGAACAGGAGGCACTTGAAACGAGGAGGGAACTGAAAACCTTGCGGGCGTATCTGAGTTAGGTTTAATAAGGTAAGTAATCTAATGAGTGATATGGAATCTGAATCTCAAAATGATAATATGGACTTACAAGAACTGATGCTTCTGAGGGATGAATTGATGAAGAGGCTAAAGTCCTGTGAGAGTAAGATGGCTTTGATGAGTGTGGAAAGGAATAGTTTGTGGAAAAGCATCCGTGAATGTAATCAAAACCTAAATCAAGTATGTGAACATGAGTGGGGGAGAGATTATGATTCTTATGACCCTTACTCACCTCTCAAATGCCGTATTTGTGGAATTGAAAAGCCATGACAAAACTTAACAATGAGAAATCCACAATAGGGGGTGGGTTGTAAAATGAGAGTAATGTTTGTGAAGGGCGATAATTTTCTTTTTCGGTCAAAAACCTTTCTTCAAAAAATCAATCCTTTTTTCAGAAAACGGAGGAAAATAACTCGTCAATATCTCAACCTTGAATCGCTCAAAAAGAAAAAACGAGAATTAAGACCTGATTTGTTGATTGTTGATGGTATTAATTTTCAAGGAGTGGGAAAAGTTCCTCAAATTGACATTGTAAATAATGATTTGATACAAAGAAAAACTACTCTCAACCCATTCATGTCTTACAAGGATGGAAAAAAATACACTCTTGCATTATTTGGGAATTATTTTTCAAAGGTTGTGAATCTTACGGAGGAAACTTACTGTTTAGAAACTCAAATTGAGGATGTATCAATTCTCTCAGTTAATTTATCCATGAGGCGAAAAACAAGACTTCAACAGTTGGACTTTATTGAGAGAATGATTGAAAGGAACATACAAAGAAAGTATCTCGTTGTAGGTGATTTCAATGTCAAAAGAGAAAGTGAATTATTTCCACTATTCAAGTCTTGTGGGTTATTTGAATTGGGATTAAACAAATCCAATGGTAAAAATAAGGATAGATTTTTCAGGATTCTTTACCATAATGATATAAGGGTGGTTGGACTAAATATTATTGATTGCGATTTTTCAAAAAATGGAGTTGTAGTTTTTGATTTTTGATTGGAGGTTGATTTGATTATGAAGTTTGTTTTGGATAGAAACTTTAGTGAAAATTATCAATCAATTGTGGTTGATATTCATTGTGAAGGCAGATGGGTTTCAAGAAGGTATGTTTGGGTGGATGAAGATATTGATTCATTCATTCAATCGTATTTGGATGATTGTAAAATTGAAATGATTTCAGCATTTGGAGTGAGTGAGTGGTGGGTGGTGGATTCGGATGGTATGCCTATCACTATGCAATTTTCAACCATTTTTGATGCAAAAGAATATCTGAAAAAACTTCAAGACAGGACTAATGTTGTTGTTGTGGAACAGAAAGGTTATTAAAGGTGTTTGTGAGATTATACTGTAAAGGTGTTCAGATGGGAACAGATAAAGATGCCGAGAGTGTGGTGGATAAATTGACTGAAGAAGCAAAAAATAAGAGTAAGGGAAAGAAACAGAATAGATTGAAAGGATTGCGGGTTTATCTCGCAGGGCCGATTGACCATGCAGATGATGATGGTGTAGGTTGGCGAGATATGATGAAGCCTTTCCTCAAGAAGAAGGGAATGCTTACTCTTGACCCTTGCGATAAGCCAATCAACTATGCTTCTTATGGAGAGGTCGGAGAGGAAAAAACAAAAATGATGGAACTCAAGAAATTGGGGAGATTCTTTGAACTATCTGAGCAGATGAAGGCGATTTGCCATGTTGATTTGAGAATGACCGATGTTGCTGATTGTGTAATTGTCTATATCAACCCTGATATTCCTATGTGTGGAACTATCCATGAACTTGTGAATAGCCTTCAACAAAGAAAGCCAACTCTTGTAGTAGTTGAGGGTGGTAAGAAGAATGCACCTAATTGGTTGTTTGGAATCATGGATTTCAATTTCATGTTTGATTCTTTTGATGATTTGAAGGACTTCATGGGCTTAGTTGATGAAGCGGCATTTCGCCCTGATTTGACTCGGTGGGTATTCTTTGACTTCAAAAATTGAAGTGATTTTTGAGCGATACCTTTAACAATCGGAATGATTCAACCCTGATTATGTTCGGTGTTGATGTATTCGGTTATGTGAGTGGTGGAACATACACAAGACCTACAATTGGAATGAAGGCTGAATGGACTGATTATGTGGTGGATAAGCCAACTATCTATGAAAAGTGCATCTCAGATGATGATTTTGCTGATGGTTGGAGTGAAACACTTGGAGAGGGAGATAATGTTCTTTCTGAAGAAAAACAAAGCATCCGAGCAATTTCTGTTCCTGAAGGATATGTAGCAACTTTCTTTTCACCTTCATCGGATGATATTGAAGAAACTCAACTTCAAGAGTTTATCGGCCCAATCAATGAAGATTGTTTGGCTGAAGGCTTAGTTGTAGGAAAGGTTGTCGTTGCTAAAATGCCTACTTGTTCAAGTTTGAACCGAATTGATGTTTCTTCTGAATATGATTGTGGTGTCTGTGCTGAAGGTTATGTGGAGGACACAGACGAAAATAGTGAAACATACGGAGAATGTATTGAGGCAGTTGATAATACCCTACTCTATGCGGGAATCGGTGGTGCGGCACTATTGTTGCTGATTGTTGCTTTGAAGTAAAGTTTAACAGGCAAAAGCATAAAGTTTGATTTATGTTCGGTGTTGATGTATTCAACTATGGTTCTGTTTTCAATGCTGATGGAGATGGAGATGGAGATGGAGATGCCATCACATATTTCTGTATTGACTGTAATGATAAGCACTTGAACTGTAAAGTTTGGGTGAATGGTGAAAGGCGGAAAGAAGTTGAAGATAAAATAGAGAGAGCAGGGTTTGAAGGAGATAATTTGCCTGATTGGATAAGTGAGGATAATCTCCTTTTGAAAAGAGATAGGCTCTTAGCAAAGGCGGGATTCAAGGAGAAATATTTAGAACTCGGCTATGTTGAAGATTGTGATTTGGCTAAAAAAACTTCAACGAACAGTTCACAAGATTGTAGCGACACCAACCAAATAACCAACAATGATGGAACTTGTGGAGGTTGTTTAGAGGGGTATGAAACTGATGATGATGGGAATTGCGTTGAAGTTGAAGAAGATGATAAAACCCTAATCTATGGGGCATTGGGATTAGGTGCATTGGCTTTGATAATGGTAATGAAGTAGGTGATAAATGTGTGGGGCGTTGATGTATTTAATTATGGTCATGTTGTTCCTAACTTGACATTCAAAAGTGATGAGGATGTAAATGATTTTGTTTGGTCAGACCAAGATTCAATTCTTGGCTTTGATGGAAATGTAAGAACAACTGTGTATAAGGATTATGTGATTACTCATACCATAACCAATGACAAGATGGAATATCGCAGTAGTGATAACGATTTAGGGTTGGATTTAAGGGGAAATCCCTATGAGGCAAAATATGAATACGACATAAAAACAGAAGTTTCAAAGGATGGAGAAGTAATAAAAACTTGGACTAACAATAACCAAACAACCATGATAAGAACAGGTAGTTTGAATGAGGTTGGGCAACCATTTAGAACATATATTTTCTATCTTGAAGATGAAGCGGCAGAATGGATTAGGAAAGACATCAAAGCCAACATAAAAACTTGTGCTGAACAAAACATGATTGAAAATGAAGATGAAACTTGTGGCAATTGTTTAGATGGTTTTATGATGAATGAGGATGGAGAATGTATTTCATGTGAAAGTTTGAATCAATTAGATGGCGTGGGTGGTCGTTGTGGTAATTGTTTAGATGAGTATATCGTTGATGAGGATTCAAATAGTCCTACTTACGGATTCTGTATTGAAGAAGAACCTACGGATAATACTTTGCTTTATGTGGGTGGGGGCTTAGTTGGATTGGCAGTTTTGGGAACTCTTTTGTCAAAATAAACAATAAAAAATAAGTTAATCTTTTTCTTTTATTTTATTCTGAAATAAAGATTTGTTCACGATTAATGTATAATCGGGCAACTGCGAGCCTGTTCACT
>Ga0209645_1000579_pt1 | contig 18804 bp, 14 predicted proteins | sample ETNvirenome_6_30_FD_184070 | JGI IMG/M metagenome (GOLD analysis project Ga0209645, IMG submission 184070) | Marine viral communities from the Pacific Ocean - ETNP_6_30 (SPAdes) (version 2) | ecosystem: Environmental > Aquatic > Marine > Oceanic | place: Pacific Ocean | collected 2013-06-19
CCTTTTGGTGTGCGAAGTACAAATCTAAAAGAATTCATACGAAGTGGTTTATAATTTTTTACGATTCCCATAATATATTCCCTTTAATTTATATTAGAATTTAAGAATAATTTTTGAAAAAGTCAAGTACTTTTTTAATTATTTTCAGTTGTTTCTATTACACAACTTAAACAGAGTTCAGGATAAAAAATCATTATCCCATCTAACTCTGTTTTACATTTTTTACACTTACGATTCGTCTTCATCTTCATCTTCATCTTCCCAAACATCACAATGGTCTAAACATTCTGAACATAAATCGTAGTCATCATAGACTATCGCTCCACAACATTCACTTCTTAACATATTTTACTCCTTAAATAAATTCTTTGATTAAACTTTGACCACCACAACATGGACATACTTTCCAAACACCTTCCTTCTCACTAAATGTAATAGCTGCGAAGAATGGTTTACCAAGTCCAAGAGATTCACCGAGTTTGGCAAGTCCCTTTTCGATAACTTGTTTAGATTTAATTGCTTTTTTAGTTGACCACTTTTTCATTGTTTTACTCCTTTAATTATAAAAGAATATACGGTAAAAAAGTAATACGAGTCAAGTCTTTTTTGAAATTATTTTCAAAAAACTTTGATAAAGATGTTCTTGTTGGTCTATTGTGTAGTGTGTGAAATCACGGGCTTTGATTGAATTTTTGTCGTTGAAATCCATTACCTTTTCATCTAATAAATAATAATTTCCACCAATTTCATCGACCAATGATTTTATGGAGTGAATAGATTTATCATAATTAATTTGGGCTACATCTTCATCAACTAATGATTGTTCAACAAACATATCACTCAGAAATCTTTTAGCATGTTTTCCATTGTCATATGAAATATTCATCAATCTTGGTTGAGAGTCTATTATAAACTCATATCGATACTTGTGCATAGTTGGTGCAAAATGAAATACATTTTTGAATGTTAATAAATCTTTGAATCCATATAGTAGTCTAAAGGCCGTATCTGTCCCACTTCCACCTTGAGATAAATTCCAAAACTTACCACCAATTGTCTGATTTACTTTGAACGACCAAGTATTTTCTAAATGATGTCCAATTCCAATCGTGTGACTACACCCAAGAAATACATTACCATAATCTATATTGTTAAAATCATCGGGTGTTCTGAATCCATAATTGTTGAATTGGTATTCAATGGGATTCTTTAAATAATATTGTGTTGTTTTGTCGTTTGGGAAACTTCTTTGATTATCACGCCATAATTTTTTTGTGTCCATAGGACAAAAGGGGATTTTAATATTTTTATCATAATGGGAAAATTTGTAAACACTCATTTTTTGTTATGTATTAAATCTAATGCCAAATGATGAGAAAATCTACCAGCCTTCGGGCCTCCGTTAACCCTACCATCACTTTCACCTGGTACTTTAATCCAAAGGTAAGCATCGACCAAATCATCACAAGTATTAGTGGTTGGGTATTCACCTATCGACCTTCCATATGGATTAAAGTGTTCACTATTAGCACCATTTCCATTTCTTGAAGTATCGATTACAAAATGTGCATCATCAAGTCGTTTTGAAATCTTTTTTCCATAATCTAAACAAGTTTTGGTAGCATAATAATTACTTGTGTTGAGTGCGAAACCCTTAACCTTGTGAACATCACATAATCTTAAATAACTTACGGCCTTTGGGATACTTAACCATTTTGGATTACCTATATCTAAATAAACGAGTGCGTTTGTTTTACTGAGTAATTCTACAGATGCCTTTATGAGACTCATTCTATCCATTCCATCTATTACACCCATTTGTTCCATATGTGGTATACAATCAGGTTCATAAATTACAATTGGTGCCTTATTACCCAATGAATTACAAAATTCTTGAATAAATTTTAGGTATTCATCATCTGAATCAGCACCACCTTTAGAATGATGACCTAAATCTCTGTTCGGAATTGAATAAATTACCAATACAGGTAAATAAGGATGTGCTCGTTTTAATAATCTTTGAATCGAGTGTTTGGTTTTTCTAATGGTTCGTTTGGGCCCAACTCCATACCAAAAAGCTATGGGTTGTTTTGTAATTTCTCTTATTTGTGGGTGTTCTTTACAAACATCCTTACGACTATTCCATTCGGGATAATAAAAACTATAATTCATCTACAAATTTTCGTTGTTCCAAGTCTCCGTGTTTATTATTTTGTAGATTTTTGTCGGTATGATGTTTAATCCTTGCTCATTTACCAATAATAACGAATTTTGAAACTCACTCCAAGTGATTGGGAATGTTTTGTCCAACACACCATTATTTTTATCACGGATAACCTCATTTAGTGCGTTAATCGTGTATAATGTATTGGATTGTTTTTTTCTATGTAATGCTATGGTATCCATCCCCTCGATAAAATTATCTTGGTTGTTTGGAATGTTATAGGTACAAATTAATTGTGAAGTATCCTTTTGATTGTTAAATACATAAATCTTATCAAATAGCACATCATGACAACTGATGATTAAATCTATGGTGGGTTTCAACCTATCTTGGGTGGTGAATGTACATAAAAGTTGTGTTTTCATTATTTTGCCTTAGATTTTTTCGTCTTAGATTTTCGTTGTTTTGCATCAGCGTCAATTTTTTCTTTCAAACATTCTCTCATATCATCACCATGTCCACTTGCGACCTTTTGTGATGTTCCAGCTGTTCTCCAAGAGTCATTTGCTATGACCTTTTTTTCGTATGAAAGATTACCATCCTTATCTTTTAATACTTTATTTCTATTGACAATAACTATCGCACCATTGATACCAGCTCCCTCTTCTCGAACACCTAACTCACAAGTATTTTGCAATCTTTTTTTAAGTTCTTCGGGATTATCGGCTAACTCAGGTTCACCTACCATTTCTGCCAAACATTTTCTAATATGACTTGGTTTTGCTGACCTTGAACCCATTTGTATAATCATTCCTTCATCATCATCTGCATCTATATAAGAGTTGTAGTGTAGTGCATCTAAAACTGTATTTATATATGCTTTTGTATTTGGGCCGTTTTCAATTATTTTTCCTTCCTTATCTCTTTTGGGATAATCAAGTTTTTGGTCTTCTGATGCTATCTTATTTCTAACTCCTCTGTGTGCCTTATTAATAGAACCCGCCTCGGTTGTTTTTATTTCTCCAGCACTTCTGACGGATGAAGATTGTTCCTCTTGGTCAAGAGGGTCTCTTTTTCCACCTGCAGCTTTATGTTGGTCATAAACTTCCTTTATTGTGGCCTCTTTTTGAGCAGCTGTTGGTTTTTTTGGTTTTAACCTTTTTTCTAATTCCTTCAATTTTTTATCGGCCTGTGATTTTAACTTAGGATTATGTTTTTCTAAAGTTTTCATCATAGAATCACTTCTTATACCAACAATACCTCTACCACCTTGTGATGCTTCACCAACCTTTATCCAAACTTTAGTCAAACTATATGGTGGTGCTCCAGTCTTTTCATGATAATCTGTGTCTGCCATATAACCTTGAGTTAATTTAAGTTTTTCTTTCGTGGACATGGATTCCCATTTTTGAGGTGTTATTCCTTTGTCCTCTAACCAACATCCAAATTGATGACCTGGCGTTGGTTTATTCTTCTCTACTAAATTACCATCCTTATCCTTAACTAAAATCTTTTCCTTACCTCTACTTCGTTTTAATCCTCTCTTTACAACACCTATTTCATTAGAACTACCATTTAGATATTTAGGTGCTACAATTTCCGCAACATGGACAAAATCATCATCGACTTCGTGTTCTGAAGCATTTTTGGTGGAAACTTTCTGTACTTCCGTCACTATCTTTATTCCTCTATCGATGGTATCGGTAATTCCCTTGGCAACTTTACCTCCAAATTTTTCCTTAATGACCTCAAATCTCTGTGCAGGAGTGGTATTATTTTGTGGGTCTTTTAATTGACTATCCTTTTTATTAGATACCGAAACCACAACTGTAAGACCATCTTTATCTTTACCGACCACATATGTATCATGATACTTTCTATTTTTTGAAAACCTCTTTATCTGTCTATCATAATGTTTTCTTTCTGCAGACCCTTCAGGAAAACTATCACGCTTGTGCATCAAATCGGCTAAGACTTTATCATCTACTTCGGTGGTTGATTGAATAGTTTGAGTTCCTTGTGTGGTATCCATACTACTTTCTCTCAGTAGTTCTTTAGTTGCAACAGCTCCATCAAATGCTGCCCTCATCCATTCCAAATATCCTTTTTTATCACCATTGAACCCATCACTATTCATCAATACATTATTACCAATTGTTTTTGGTGGTGGGGAAGGATTTGGAATTTTATAGGGTTTTTTATTTTTAATTCTTTCGTATTCTCGTTCTGCCCATTTTTCACGAGCTATCAAATATCTGTGTGCGTTATCATCATATGGTTCTTCGAAACCGAGAGATTTTAATGTATCTTTTTCAGGTTTACTTAATCCTTTTGATTTTTTAGCATTTACCTCTTCTTGACTTACACCATTCAACTCATCTTCTAAATTCATCTCATCAACTGCTGAACAATACCTTGACTCACCTTGACTCGCTGCCTGACCACCCGCTCCCGCAGTTCCCTTATCTCTATCATCGGAAGTTTTTTCTTGAATATTTTTCAACTCATTTTTCTTTAATGGTTTTGGTTTTATTTCTTTTTTCTTTTTTTCTTTCTTTTTTACGACCTTCTTTTTCGGCTCCTCATCCTGAAGTATAGACCTAGCCATTTCTGAACCTACATCAGCTCTTTTTTTCAAAAATTGTTTTGCTTTTTTGTTAGCCGATTGTTTATATTGTTGTGATTGAAAGTCTTTAGAACTGGCGTAATTTAATGCTGTGCTCAGTTGTATTTTATTACCATCTTTTCCCCAAGGAAACTCACCGAATGATTTAAGGTATTCTTGTTGTTCTTTAGTCTTATTTTCCGTCAATCTATATAATAACTCATTGACAGCGTTTTTATTCCAACCCTTTTTCAACAATTCCATTCTCAATAATAACCTATCATTTGGATTATCAAAATCAGGAGCACCACCTTTGGATTTAAAACTAAAACCATCGATTAACTTTTCCCAATAATTCATAATTTCTCCGTTATGTCTTCCATTTCGTGATAATTCAAACCTCTTGACGATTTTGTTGGAAAAACTCCACCTTGTTCAAGGATTTGTTTTACACCCTTCAAAAAATCTAAACCATCGGTTAGTTTGAAGTCAAACAAAAAACTATCGTAACTATACAAAATAAGTTTACTTTGTTTGTCTTTTAAAAACGGAATCAATTGCGTCATAACCTTCATATTGTTTTCCGTTTCCAATAATTGAATCATATAGTTAAATAACTTATTACGATTCATGGCCGAAAGATTCTTCTTATATATTGTCTTCTTATAAATATTGCTTTTTACGAAATCCTCTCTTTTGAATTCACCCCAAATTTCAGTTATATACTTATTAACACGAGAGAAAAAAGGGTTTGTATCAATTATTTGTTGAGGTATCCTACCATAAAGGTATTGAAATGAGGTATTTTTGGACTCTTCATAGGTCACATCCCCATAAAACTCTCTCATGTGTTCATGTACAGAACCTTTCGGAAATTTATAATCTAATATATGTCCAATTAATCTAAGATGGTAAGCGTCATAATCAAATTCAATCAATATCCCATCTTCAAATCTACTCCTGTATGGTTTTCTCGATTCATCTTTTTTATTCAGAGCTGCAAAGTTTATACCACCGAATCTATTTGATGGTCTACCCGTTGAGGTGTATAAATTGTACTCACTATAAACTATCCCATCGTCTTTTCTCAATCCACTACTCTCTATAAAACTCAAGTTATTAATAATTTCATCGTTGTATTGTTCGTGAATTGGTAGTTGGTAATACTTTTCTAATACTTTAACTTGTTCTCTACATAATTCAAAATGCTTGAGTATTGGTATGATACGATTTGTATTTTTCATCTTCCACATCACCCTATAGAAGTAATCGTGAGTATTTGTTGATAATTCTTCCCATTCTAATGATTCATTTTTACTCATGTAGTATTGTAAGTTCACATCCACTACATTTTTTAATTTAACAATGTGATTTAATTGCTTTTTATCACGAACAAACTTACGACCAAGTCTATCCAATGTCAAGAGTTTTTCTAAACTTAATTTTAAAGTTTCCCCATGATTAAAGCACAACAAACCCTCATCACCATCTACTATTTTTACATAAACAGCACAAAGTGAATTATCTAATGGATGTCTATTTACATCCGATAATATTGGAATTATAAAGCAATCTTTGTCATGATTTTTAAGCAAAAAATCATCTAATTGATTGTCTTTTTCAATTATCACTATAACCTATTTGTTTTTTTAATAAGTATCCTTTTGGATACCCAAACTATCTAAATTTTCTGATGGATTCGTGTTCCCAATTGAACCAATCCAATACCTCTCTTTGACTTCTATAACAATCTAACAATTCACCCTTCGTCTTAATCATGTCACTATCTAACTTCTCGCCCCTATCAAATACCCAAAGTAATTCAGGTCTAAGATGAGCCAAAACATCATGACATCCTCTGTGTCTTGGGTGTCCGTATTCACCATTTTCACCATGTGTTACAATCTTCTTATAATCTCTTTCTCTCAGCACTCTGAGTAATTCATAGATTAATTTTTCTCTATGGTAATCTTCTCCACCTTTGTAACCAGTCCAATGTTCGTATTCTTGAATACCTATGAATCTCATTGAGTCTAAAAACTCTCTTCTTCTTATATCATTATGGTATTCATCCAACACCACAACCTTATACTCGTCAGGATGTGAAAGTAGTTCTGCCCCACCGAATAATGCTTCGTCATCAGGATGTGAAACAATCATTATTTTGTCTATCTTATTCACTATAAAATACCTCACAATTAGGATGTTCTTGTAAAAATGAAGCTGGTATTTCAGGTGTTATATCACCATATATAGCCTTTTCTAAAATTTCTTTTTTATGTTTACCATGAGCTATCAAATAAATGGTCTTGGATTTCATTATAGTTTGGATTCCCATAGTCATCGCCTGTTTTGGTACTTCATCCATTGATTCGAAAAATCTACTATTATCTTTTATGGTATTTTCTGTTAAATCTACAATACGAGTTTTAGAATCTCTTGGTGTACCAGGTTCATTAAATGCTATATGTCCATTTGTACCAATTCCTAATATTTGTATATCTATACCACCAACATTATCAATCATACTATCATAGTAAGGATAAAGTTTCGAGTCAGGAAAATTATTACTATGAAAGTCTTGAGATTTAAATAAACTTTTTTCCATAAAATACTTGTATGATTGTGGGTGGTCTTCATCTAATCCAACATATTCATCAAGATTAAATGTTATTGTGTTTGTAAAATCAACATCCATACTTTTTAACTCTTCATAAATTTGATGTGGTGTTGAACCTGTGGCTAATCCCAATATGAAAGGATTTTCGTAGGTAGAATCATTAGCTGCTTTATGAATGTAGTTTGCTATCTGATGAGATATTTTTTCATAAGTATTTTTTCTAATCCTCATTTAAATATATCTCACTCCATAGTTTAGTGGTTTCAGGAAATGATTCAAACATAATCTTTTTCATTGCCTTTGCGTATTCTTGAATCTCCCATTGTGCTGTTGGTTCATCTCGTAACTCAATAAAATTCATCACACTTTGAAATGAAGCTGTCCACCAAACCAATGTGTATTGTGAAAGTGGTAAAACAATTCTAGCCTGTTCTTTAGCCATTCCAGCATCAATCATTCTATCGTAAGTCATTTCTACCTGTCTCATGTACTCATTATAAATACTCGTCATTCTTTTTTGTTGTAAGTCATCCAACACACCTTCACTCGCCTGTTTGTTATCCTCGCTCTGTCTTCTCCAAACTTCAGGATGGTAATACTCTTGAACAGGAATGTAACGACCACTTATCTCGTTCCAAGCATGGTCTTTCGTAACACTTGATGATGTTGTTTCAATTCCAACAACATGCTTGTACCATTGTCTCAGAACAAATTCAGGTGCCTTAACAATCACCATAATGTGTTGATGTCTAAATGGACTAAAATGTTTATGTTTGATTAGAAACTTGGATAGTCTCTTATCTTTTGTTGTGAACTCATCTGAACGACCACCAAATGAAACTCTGGCGGCATTAACAGGTGTTAAATCATCACCGAGTGTATCTACCAACTCAATGTGACCTTTATCTAATACATCGATTTTCATTTTTATATAACCTTGATTTATTTATAATTAGTTGATAAAACTTCTAAAAACAATTTTAATATGCTCCACCACTACCACCAGTTGGTGCCTCTGTGGTTTGTGTTTGAGTAGATTGAGTCCTATTTCTCCCCCTACCTTTTTTACCTTTACCTTTTTTGGATATTCTCTTTTTTGTTTTCTTTTTCTTTTCTTGTGTTTTAAATTTTTCAAGTGATGTCAATACTATTAAATCATCATCAGGACCTGTATATCCTTGCATAACATTCAAATTTTCCAATTCTACGAATCCTTTTTTCAAAAGATTTTCTTTATTAGTGGTATTCTTAATTTGAATTTTTTGTTTGTTATCACCGACTTCCCATCTTGTTTCCACGGTTGTATACATTTTTGAATTTTTTTGGAAATCAACCTCTGTTATTTCTATTAATTTTTTATCACCAAATCTTTTTCTAGCAAAAAATCTATATGCAAAACCTCGTTTCAAATCTTTTTTACTTGGTTCAAATTGAGTTTCCGTAAAATATTGTTGTGAGTTTAGTGAACCTTTCAACCTTTTATATTGACCAAAAGCACTTTCCCCTTTTATTCTGTAAATACTTTGAGAATCACTTGAGAATCTTGTACCAGTAAAATAATATTCCTCTTTCAGTACACCATCAAAATCTATATGATATGGTGTACCATCAGGAATTATAGCCCCATCAATTGTTACGAATTCATTTGGTTTTGATGTTCCGCTAAAAAGGGGCACATCATTCGATACAAATTCTCCATTCTTTAATCCATTGAGCCTGTTTAAATAATTTACAGGTCTCACCTTTTTTTTATTTTTTATCCTCTTTCTTTTTTTAGCCATTATTGTTTATTTCCATATGCCCTAGCATAATTTATTTTAGATTTAGTTTCTGCTCGTTCAGCTGCTCTTTTTCTTGCTCTGACATCTTCTGATGTTGCACCCTTTAAGAACTCTACTTTAGATTCTCCTTTGACCTTAATATTAGGCTTGTTGACATCATATGAATATGCTACCGCACTCCAATAATTATTAGGACCTGAGGTCTTTACTTCGGTTAGTTGTGCCTTGGTGGTACGAACATTACTTGCAGTAAAGGTTTCTTTTGTCTCCGTCACCTTTGGAGGTGTCGTGTTTGTATTATCGGTTTCAGTTGAGTTAAATGTCGCTGCGTCTGCGTTAATTGGTTTTAAATCGGGTGATGTCGTATCTAAACTCTTTTCTTCGGAACTTGGTTCTCCATCCGATGAATCAGTAGTTGGATTTATTTTAGAAATATGTGCTATTTGTTTTTTGAACAAACCACTAGCAACTCTTAATTTACCAGTCAAACTCGTAGTCCAACTATCAGTACCGACAGTTTGTTCTACCCCAAAAATTTGAAATACACAAAATTCTTGAAATCTTTGTTGTATATAATTTACATGAAAACAATTACCAGGAAAAATACCACCCACACCATCTATCTCTATAGATAATTCTACTGGAAATAAGTCTGTAGCTGAATTATCATCCTCTATATCTTCCAATTCAATTATTGTATCTTCAACTATACTTACTTGTCCCTTTAAAATGTTATTCATAACTTTTTTGTGAATGATTTTATCTCTAACGCTATCACCCAAATTACCCTTATCATCATAGAGTGCCTTTCCTCGAAATGCGTTAACAAAATTATTGATTGCCTCATTTGTTCTCGAAACGCTATCACCAGCCTTTTCCTCTGTTCTTTCTTCAACTTTCTTTTTCGCATCTTGTTGGTCTTTTAATCTTTCATCCATCAATAATAACAATTGAACATAATCGATGTTTTTGAATGGAATACCTTTACCTGGTCCAAAGTATTTATTATCTGATGATGGTTTTGCTCCTGCACCTTCAAGTAAGTAAGGATTCTCTGAACCAAATCTTCCCTCAATTCTCGATGGTTTTACAACTTCAGGTTGTGATGGATCTTCACCATCGGCACTCGTTAATTTTGCCATCACTTGTTCATCAGTTGCACCTGCAGACTCCTCTGCTCCTTTTTTCGAGGTTCCTGCGTACATCGCCGTGACTGCGAAAGCTGATGGAAGTTCAACGGTCATTTCTTGTGCCTTCACTATACTTTTCTCACCCCAAGAATCAAATACATAAAGTGCAGAATCAGGATTACCTTTTGGTTTTTCTATCAATAATAAATCTTTTGGTGATAAATGTGTACATTTTGTATCGACTACTTTGGTATTACCATCTAAATATGAATCATTTACCGTAGTAAAACTCCAAAACGAGTCTACATCTTGATTTATACTATCGAATAAAGCTTGCATACCCTCTTTGAGTGTTTTAGCCTCGTTAAAACTATCCCTTATTAAATTAGTTGATAATAAAATATTTCTTAAGTATCCTTTACCTTCGTCACCTGGCACTGCAAAATGTTCGAAGTGTCCACCATCATTTATGACTTTTGCGATGGTATTTCTGAATTCCTCACCGCTCGTATGGAATTTGTCTATCAAACCACCAACTAATTTTACACCAGCCACCACTCCCCCAATCACAGGAGTATTCAATAAGGCGTCCCAAATAGCATTCCCTTCCTCATCTATGTTTTGGTCAGCTGGAAATTGACCAGGTAGTATCCATCTATCCATATGTGGTGTAACAAGGTATTTGTGATTACTAATCTTCACAGACTCAAATTTTGCCTTTTCTATGTCGGTTGTTAGTTCACCATTTTCATCTATAAAGTCACCTGTTTCATTATCTATTACAGGTTCGATACTCCTAAATTGATTAACGACTTTTTTATTCTTGTCAAATCTTCCAACCCACTTAGATAATACATTATCTTCCAACCAACCCCAACTAACATAGGGTCCTGCAGTCTTTTCGAAACTCAATGTATTATCGTCTTGGTAAACAAATACACCAGGTGGTTGTTTTGATGTGTCCCAACTGGTATCACCTTTATTTGAAAGAACAACACTCTCAACACTTGTAAACCATGAAGAATCTTGGTAGGATAATGATAATAATTCCTCTTCAAGTATACCTAAAAATTCATCAAGTGTTGGCCAAGCTTCAACTTTGGTCTGTGAGGAGTCATCACCACTATTGGATTTAAATATTTGGTCACTATTATCTAATTGTTCATTAAAAACATTCACACCCCTTGATATTATTTTTAATGTACAATCAAATCCACCATCACCTCTTAAGGAATAATTATAGCTTGTAATAACACCTGCCATGCCATCATATATTCCACCACTATCCAATACAAGTCTATTAATTTTATTGTATGCTGCACCATCTATCATTTCGGAATCAGTAATGGTTTCTGTACTCGAAGTATTTAATGAACCATAACCCCATTCTAACAACACACCTCTTCCGTGTGCAAAAAAGTGTGGTGTCAATCTTTCTAAATCTTCTAAACTCCAAATTATAAAATTTATTTCGGCCTCTCTTGTAGCGGATATTCCACCTGAGTAATTACAAGTAAAACTTGTAATACCAGGTATTGGTCTTTTTAGTGGTGTTTGAGGTCCTACGGCCTTTCCATCACTCTGAGGTTCAAGGTCTTGAGCCTCAACCCTTCCATATGTTTGTCCATAACCAAATAATATTGGGAAATCCCCACCATCACGGAATACTTCTCCACCGAATATCCTTGCTCCTTCGACTAATTTTCCTTTAGTTTTAATTTGAGTTGGACTAAACATTTTAACCCATATAGACCTACTTGTTGTGGAAATCAAATCATCGGAAACTGGAGCAAGTGGGTCGGTGACATTATCCCTAACGAGTGCTTCTGAGCGTCTTGCTAATGTCCTTCTAATCCTTTTATTTATTGGAGTAAAGTTAATCATAACTCTTACCTACTTTGAAATTCTTCGTTTAGTCTCCGAAATTCTTCTAAAATTGGTTGTATATTTTGTGGTATTCTTATTTCTACTGCTGGGTCAAGTGCAAATCCACCATCTCTCAGGTTATTCGCACCAGCTATTATCCACCATAATGATGTATCTTGATAATACTTGTATGCTAATGTTTCTACCCTTTCCCCATCATAAGGATAAATAAAATCATCACCATCTTGAATGGGAATGGAAGGGTAGAGTGTTACACCATAAACTCTATATCCATTTTTCTTATCTATTTTTACTATTGTATTTTTATATCTACTCATTTTTAGTTACTCGATACCCCACCTTGAGTTCCTTGTTCATTTTTTGTGAAAATATTACCTGAATTGTAAGCACCAATTCTTTGACCTAAGCTATATACTGAATTTTCAACATCAGGATTTGGTTTTTTATCCAATGGTCGTAACCAAGGTAAATCGTAATGTTTTCCTTGTGATGCTAGCTTATGTCTTCCAATGTGTGTAAATGTTACCTCTACATCTATGGCCTTTGGTAATTGTGTACCTTCATCTATGTCCCAAGGCGTATTGTCGTCTACACTATAACCAAGTGAATTTATGAAACCTGGTGTTCTATTAAACATATCACCTATTGTAAGTTCTATGAATGGTGCTTCCATTCTAGCTGAATTTCCGACTGTCTTCCAAGTTGGATAGGTAAGTCCGATTAAATAATTTAATTTTTCCCAACAGACCAATAGTTGTTGTTTTGACATTACAGCAACTTTGAAACTAAAACTTAATTCTCTGTTTGTACCAGTATAAACATGGACATTATCAGGTCTTCCAATATATTTTTCACTATTCCATTCAGGTGATAATGAATCACTTATTCCACTCAATGTAGCAGGAAAAATAATATGTTTTTTATTTATTGTGTCAAAAAATTTAAATTTAATATAATCATCTACCTCACCATAATCCTTTCCATACTCAATCATATTGAGATTATCTATTCTGTCAAGAAGGTTCCCTCTATCACTTTTTATCTTGACCAAACCAATTCTATCCCTAAATATAGTTGCATCTGTGGAGTCTAATTGTGGTTTTACTGGCTGTTTATCATCTGATTCGATTACTCTTTCACTATACTTATTAGATTTATTAGTCTCACCACTTGGTAACTGACCATATGCTAAAGTTTTATATCTATTTAAATCACCAACAGGATTTACAGTCCCACTCTTTACTCTTACATTTGATGGGAAATTAGCCTCAACTACATTTTCACCGATATCACCCTCTTGAACTTCTGCAACATTGTGTTGATAATTAATTTTTTTCGTGTCTGTTGGTATGGTAAGTTCACCATCAGGTTGATATTTTGTACCATCTCCAACTTGTTGTGAGTATTTCGAATCCCCAAAAGCTAATCTACCATCATCGGTTCCATAAAAATTGTCACCATGATTATCCTTTCTACCACCACCCTTTAGAAATCCTAATGCCTGTCCTTCATTTCCATAGTTACCACCTGAGTTCTCATCGTTTATAAGTGGAAAATCTTGAAGTTTTGCCGTCTTTTCAAATGGCCCCTGCTGTGGTGATGAACCACCTCGATTAAACTTATCGGTATCCACATATTGTGTTTTGAAATCAACGGTTGGGTCACCCTTTAGTTTATCATTATTAAAGAATATTGACTTAAAATTATTCTTACCATCAACATCAACTCTTTGTGCGTATTTTTTTGTCTTGGAATATTGGTTGGTATCTGCATCAGATGTAGTGAATATTTCCTTTTCCTCTGGTTTACCACCACTATTGTTTACATCACCACCAAATAATATTCTTTTATTTAGTCCTATAGAACCTTTGACACCTTGTTGTTTGATTAATGTTTCATCAGCGTTAATGTCTTGGAATCTCTCAGGATTGGTCTCATATTGTCCACCTTGAAGTGATGTATAGTTTCCATATAATAAATCATCGTTATAAGGTAGTACTGAGTCCTTACCTTCGGTAACCCTATCGTTTGCGAACTTGTGTGTAAAGGCTGATTTCTTTTGAATCGAAATTTTATTTTGTACAATATCAGATAAAGGATTTCCTATTTGTAATGTTCTATCTTTGATATCACTACCACCCATGACCAACATGGTTTTATCACCAATGAATATACTTGGTTTGTCGGCATATGGGTTTTCTTGAGAGTAAGTATCACCACTCCACTCTTTGGTCTCTTTTAATTTTAAATCAGATGGGACAGTATCTAAAGCGTAACCATTTTGATTGAAATTATCTCGATTAGGTGATATCGGAACTACAGGTCCGTCTCCTGATATGGAATGATAATATTTTTTTCTATAAACTGCGACCCCAAGTGTACCATCACTCCTATTTCCACCAATCTGATTTAGAGCATCACCATAAGGTTCCTTTCTATTGTATGTGTCAGCTTGAAAAATATTCGTCTGAACAACGGCTAATTGAGAAACTGGAATGTTACCAAATTCACCAGTTATTTCAAATGCCTTACCCTTTCCTTCATATTGTTCAAAGTTAGTTCCCTTTTCAGCAAATGCTGATAATCCATGTGATGGGCCGTATCCATAACCAGATACACCAAGACCAATCGGTATTACACTTCCTTTGTTGTGGTTTTGTTGATAAGGGAATGATTCCTCACCTTCATCGTAAAGGTTACCATTAGGAATTCCAATTATAGAATCATCACCACCGAGTGTTATACTATATCCACCATCTCTTCTATTAATTCCCTTGAGTCCACCAGCCCCATGTATCGTTGGTTCATCTTCAACACCACTAAATGACTTGATGGCTGCCAAATCAGGATATGTTTCCGAATAATCCACAGGAGAACCAATGTCATCACCAGTTACTCTTCTTACTAATGAAACACCTGAAGTTCCGTTTGAAAGTGATGGGATGGATTGAAGAGCGTTTGAACCAACACCTTCATGATATTTTTTTCCAGTCTGTAGTGGTTTTATTCCTCTATCGTAAATGTTAAAATTAGGTTCGGTTTGACCGATTGGATTTGTAAAAAATTCACCTAATAACCCACTTGAACCTTTGTTAAATGTATTCGTGGATAGTGACCTTATGGTATTTTCTCCACTATCGAAAGCTATTTCAGGTTCTGCGTTGAAACTTACCTTACCACCTGCTCCTGGTACCATTCCACCTTTATGTGCGAGAGTACTTCTCATTCCACTCTGTATCAATGACCAACCCATACCAGTCTCTATTGCTCCAGCGTAAGCGTTAAGTATGGTTATACCTGCGGGCCCGAATGGTGATGTTTCGTAATTTAATCCACCTAAGTGTCTATCAATCCTTAATGGAACACCTGCAGCACTTGTATTACCACTACCAAGTGATAGAGGATTGAATAAAGAGGTTTCACCTCTTGGGTTTAATAATTGTAATCCTGCTTGTTTGGCTAAAAATAATATTCCTTTAGGAGTAAGTAAAAATTTTGTTAATCTAAGTCCATCTGCTATACCTCTTGCTACCGAAGTTACAACTCCACCTCTTACCAAACCTTCATCCAATGTTGACTCGACATTAGGTCCCCACTTGTCTCCGATGTCTTTTAGTATGAATGGTTGGTCAAAACCAAATATTGTGTTATCCCTAGCATCAAAGTTATAAGGTTTTCTATCAGGAAAAGTATAGAACTCATTTCCATCAGGATCAACATTTGGAGAATCCAAAGATATAGTTTTCAAAGAATTCTCACTCTTGGTAAATTGTTTAAATTCACCAAAACTCGTTGGGCCTCTATTTGACTCACCTACATAAAAATCATCAGTATTGAAACCTGAGTCAAATACTGTATTCATCAAAAATTCATTTTGATTTGCAAACCTACTACTAAATGCTGTCAAAGGTGTGGTTAAGAAATCACTACCATGTGCATTTTCCGCAACACTATCTAAATTTATTGTGGTCTGATAATCTTGTGTGGTAGGACCCGATAGATTAATCATACTGACATTATGTGTTGCTGTCTCCGTACTAATTTGACTCGTATAAGATGGTCGTGTCATAAAATCACTACCATGTAAATCAGGAATTAATGGGTCATCACTAAACCCACCTACTGAAAATTGTGTAGGTCCTGTTGAGGTATGCTGTGGTATTACATATGGTAAACCACTTCCAAATACAAAAGGATTGAAGTTAGGTGAGGTTAAACTTATTCTTCTCAATGATGAATCACCACGAGTGAATTGTTTAAATATAATCTCATTTGGTTCTACGGTATTCTCTATATACATTGAACCTCTATCAAATCCACTATCGATATTTGTATTTAAATTATCCAATGAAAATTGACTTGTATAATTTGTTAATGGTGAGGTAAAAAAGTCACTTCCATGTGCATTTGGTGATATGGGTTCGGTGTTCAATTGAGATTGGTAAGTATCTTCAAAAGGTCCTGTTAATACAATTTGTGGAATATTTAATGTGAGTTGTGTTTGATTGAAACCAACTATACCACTTGTCGTACCTGGTGGATTAGTATTACCAAATTCTTGTGGAACTCTGTAATTTCCACTATCATCACGATATATCGAACCTCTTGGGGATATTGGATTTAAATTGGAATAATAGGCAGTTCCAACTCCACCAATACCTGCTATATTATTGAACTCACCTAAACCATAAATCGAACCATCATTATCTAAAATCCCACCACCATAATTTACTATGAATCGTTTATTACCAGTTATTTGATATCCACGAACACTAAATGATTGTGGTGTTGAATTTGGGTCTTGACCAAAACCAACCCCATTGTCGAAATCAGAGTTATCAATTGGGGCATCAGGTGTCCCATGTCTCCCACTAACTTGAGACTGAATACTCCCAGCACTTCCATAATCGGTGTACCTAAAGTTTGATAAATCTGTTAATAAATCCTTGAGTGCCATTTATTATCCACTTGCTATACTGCTGTTTAGTTTTCTTGTTTGACTAGCTGATGTACCCGTTGATGATGCTATCTGTTCTGATACAACATTACCCTTCTTGATTTCTTTTGTAATTGATTTCAACTCGGTGACTTGTCCACCTTGTATTGTCATACTCGTTGCTTGAACTGTTCCTGACATCGCTGCAGATGTTGGAGCTCCACTTAAACTACTTGTGGGAGCTACACTTGCCTCTCCCCCACCTTCATCAAACCCTAATAAACTAAGTGCCCAATTTGGTAGTAATCCCATTATAGCATCTTTAACCATTCTAATCGGAGACATGAAGAAATCGAATAATGCCGTACCTATCATCTTTATCATGTTGAAAAGATTGACAAATGGACTTACTAAAAGTCTTAATATAAATCCACCTACAGACAATAAAGTATTTTTAATAGCATCAAAGTTATTCATTATGAGTTTAACCAAACCAACCATTAACGCTATCTTTGGAAATATAATTACTCCTAATACTTTTGCTATGGTGGCCACAGCAGGTTTCACAGCGTTAAAAGCTGCCATTAAACCACTTCTTATCGCGTCACCAATGTTTATTACCATAGTTAAAAGAAATCCAATCAATTTTATTATTGGATTCAATATTTTAAATGCGAAAATCAAAGGCATAAATGAAGTTTTCAAAGCTATTCCTAAAGCTTTAAGTATTACACCCAATGTAGGGCCTAAGGCAACCATAAGTTGTTTTAAAGGTTCCATCGCTTGATTGAATAATTCACCCAATTCACTACCCATTGATTTCATACCTTCATTTATTTTTTCACTTCTCTTCTGTGAAGCTTCCCTTTGGGCCCTTTCTTCTGCGGTCAATGAGTTTAATTCTTCTTGATTCGCTACCATACTTGCTAAATCTTGTACATTTACACCAAATGCCTTTGCCATCGCTTCTCTTTGTACAACATTCATAGCATCAAATTGTGCCTGACTACCAACTTGTTTTGCTATTTCTCTAGCCTGACCATCTAAATCACCAGCTAATGCTAATTCACGGGCTTTATCAGTATTTATACTTCTACCTGTTAACATCTGAGCTTCCATTTGTGCTTGTATAGAAGATTCGAAATCTAATAATGCGTCAGCTGATGATGCAATAGTCGCCATGTTCACACCAAGTTTTCTCGCGGTTATTGATGCCTTTGCTAAGTTCATTCCACCTTCTTTACCAAACTTAGAAAATGTTTCCATATCTGCCGTCATATCTTCAAATACTTTTGCAGGTGCCACACCTTCGAGTTGAGCCATATTACCGACTTGTTCTAATTGTGCCGCTGCGGCTTGGGTTGAATCTGCACCAAGTGCTTTCATGGCAGTTATAGTTGGTGCTAACTTATCTGCTCCCATACCAAATGTTCCAACAAGATTTGCCATAGAGTTTAAGTTTTCTTCAGTTACATTTCTGACTCCACCCATACTATCAGCAATGCCAGTCGCTAATGTCTTGACATCATCAGCACTTACACCCATCATCTTGAAATTCATGGTGGTGGTATCTACGGCTCTTTGTAATTCAAAGGCTTCTTCTCGTGTAGTGCCGAATTCTTTTCTCATTTCTTCAGCGTAATTAAAGGCTTTTAATAGTGCCACTCCAACTAAAGCTACG
>Ga0209645_1000580_pt1 | contig 18792 bp, 27 predicted proteins | sample ETNvirenome_6_30_FD_184070 | JGI IMG/M metagenome (GOLD analysis project Ga0209645, IMG submission 184070) | Marine viral communities from the Pacific Ocean - ETNP_6_30 (SPAdes) (version 2) | ecosystem: Environmental > Aquatic > Marine > Oceanic | place: Pacific Ocean | collected 2013-06-19
ATATCCTAATACTGGGAACGCTTCTTTACCCACAAACGGCACGGCAAATGGTTGTACCATTCCTGGCGCACGCATCCTAATAGGTTGCCCTATGTCGGTATTAAGTACATCATCAATATTAACTTGTCCTTCAACAATACCCATTCTTGGGAAGATTGAATGACCTAGCGAATCTAAAGTGTCACGCATAATTTGTGACTTAGCAGCTTGAATAGGTTTTAAATAGTCAGCTGGACATGAACCTATAGCTGTGTGTGGTTCTGGATCAGGGCAGAACATACATATTGGTAGCTCGTCCCACGGCTCAACATTTACAACATGTAAGCCGTTGCCAATACTGCAAACCCTAACTCTCTCGTCTATACCATCACCATCAAAGTCATAAAACAGGTAATGTTCTACATATAAAACATCTTTACCGCCAGAGTCATTTCTATCTGGGTACACCATGTTGTCAAATGGGTTTCTTGCTTCTATCTCTTCATAGCTTTCTGGATCTACCGCGCTTCCGCCGTAGCCAGCATGTTGCTCTACTTCTTCTTGGTCGTAGCCCATTGCAACTAAATCAGAAACAGACTTAACCATTCTGTGTGCAACATAAGACGCAGACTCAAGATCCCGCGCGTGTCTAGAAATCAATACCTCTTCTGGTGGTATAGCTTCAATACACACTTGGTTTTTTTGTTTTAATCTTCTAATAGTAAGATCATAACTTGTTGGTATTTCTTGAGTAATTTCTTCTCCGCTAATAGGATCAAGTGTAGTAATGCTTTCGGTGGTAGAAGACTCTTCTACAATTTCTACATCTTTATCTATGATTAACGCTTGATAGGATTGTGGATCTAAACCTGTATATTCGTGCGTGGTGGCGACAACAGTATCATCCCAGAATACTTTTACAAAACCAGTCTTCCTAACAAGCGCATCTTTAAACGCATCGTATAAAACTTGGAAACCATTATTTTTTTGTTGGATAATATAATTAATATAATCTGTTTGCTGTTCGGCTAGCTGAATATCCTCTGGGCCTTTAGGCACAAACTCCACTACTTTTTTAGTGCCAAAGAATGTGCGCATAATAGAAGGAAGCATAAACAAAATACTTTCTCTAACATCGGTAGATATAAATTCTGATTGCAATGAGCTAGTACCTTCTGGCTCGTTACCTAAATAATATTCTGTTGACTCTGCTCTATCTGATCCTATCTGATGTATAAAATCACTAGCGTCGTCCATTTCAGACTTGATAACGCCTACTAGATTTTCCATGCTGGTTTCTTTTGAAACTTTTTCAGATATCTCTTCTTTGTATTGTTTTGCCATAAATTACCCTATTCTGATTATCCTAGATTTTAATGGTTTTTTGAAATTATAACCTAAAAAGCTAGTGCTTCCACCAAAACTTGCAGCCGAGGATGCCATGGTCAATGCAAGTGCATCTGCTTTGTCTGGTGACTTGACTCCACGCTTGCGCATTTCGTCTTTTGATTCTATTTTTATTTTGCCAGTAGACGTATATTTATAGAGTGGAGCAGCTAATTCTGCGACTAGCTCATCATCATCTGGAAGCCTACAATCACGTTGCCCTAAATAATCTTTAATAGCAAACCATAATTCTGCGCGTAAGTTTAAATAATTTTTTTTAGTAGATGGTGCTTCTGCGACATTGACTCCACGCACGGGCAAGTTCTGCTCCGCAAGCCTATCCACCACACCCGCGCCCAGGCCGATCACGTCTATTAATATTTCCTGGGGACGCTCGATCACGGTGCAGTCGTCATATTGGTTTTTAATAACACCACATAACTGCATAAGATCCATAGACTTAAATGACTTAATACTAAGAACGTGATTACCTTGTCTAATACATAGGGCTGAATTATCACCACCAAATCTCGCTACGTCTAAGCCCCATATAATTGGTGCGTTAGCAGTAAGCGACACGTCTCTATCTATAGAAGATTTTATAAGGTTCATTGGTATTACTGTATCATCATCAGCGGATGGAAATTCACCCATTACCTCCACGCGCGCGACTGTGGAATCTTCGCCGTACTGCTCAATCATCTTTTGGAAGAGAGCCTTGTCAGTTCCCTCTACTGTGCGTGAATCTATTTGTGTATTCTTCCAGAACGCACGCGCGGAGTTGAAACTATCATAAAAAGGCCCACTGTTCCTGCGCGGGTTGGAAAAGGTAAACCAATATCTATTGGTTGTTGGCTCGGAGAAGAATCCTTCTGATACAGAATAGATAGGAGCTGGAATACCCGATGCCTCGTCCATAATTAAGCAAACACCATAAGAAGAGTGAATACCCGCGAACGCGTCTGGATTCTCTTCGCTCCATAACTGCGCCTGGGCGTAGTAATAACCAGTATCTATTTTTAGATCATTAATCAGCGCATCTTCAAACCAGGGCGCTGGCTTTATGGTTGTTGCTGTTTTGTGAAACCAGTGAGAGTTGATTGCTAAAGTAAGCCACTTACCTAACTCCGCCCAGGTTCTTGATCTAAGCTGTTGCTCGGTGTTGGCGGTTACAATAATAGTAGAGCCAAGCCTGGTAGATAACATCCATAAAATAATCCAGGCAACTAAAGCAGATTTACCAATACCACGTCCAGAGGCTACAGCCAATCTAAACATCTCTGGTAAATCTAATACATTATTACGCTCAATGTGTATTGCCATTTCTCGTAAAATTTTTTCTTGCCACTTTCTTGGCCCTTTAAACTCTTCAAGGGGGGTATCCTTTTGTCCCCAGGGGAATACATACTTAACAAAGTTTACTGGATTGTCTTTTATTGGCCCTGACCATAGCTCGGTCATTAGTTCTCGTTCTTGTTTTATTCCATATTTCATATTAAAAAAAATTAAAAAATTTTAGTTCAGTAGTTATACATACAACACCACCGCGATTTTTTAAAAGGGGGGGCATAAGTAAGCATTAAAAAGGATAATAAAAAACGTACTCACTCGCGCCCGCTCCCGTTATTTTTTACACGCTCGCGCGCCTTCTCGCTCGCTCTGGTCAACTCTTTTGGTTGCTGGATCATCCTGGCATCATCTGGCTTATGATCGATCACGCGCGCCCGTGCCTGCGTCAGCACGTCGCCCAGGTTCAGATTGTGTTCTACTGTTTGCTTGTCCGCCCAGGTCTCGCGGTCAGCTGATTTGAGATATAGCTGTATGCTGTTGAAATCGCCGTCTTGTATTTTTTCCATTAGTTTAGTTGTCGCTAGCTGCAAGCCTTTAGCTTTCCCCCTGTTCAATGCTTCCGCTAATTCCGAGTTTTTTTTATTTCTATGTTTGTTAAACGTATCCCAACCAACGCCCAGAGATCGGCAAATATCCATGATTCCAAGATTAAGAGAGGCCAGATATTCAACCCTTTCATAATCTATAACTATAGGTTTTCTACCTCTTTTTTTAGGTAATTTTATTGGCTTTTTATCAGTCATAATCCGATTAATTATAGCTTAAATACCTTATAAATACGGGCTTTTGTAAATTAATTAATCTAATTGCAGTAGATATATTGCACATCGTGTATTTATGTGCATAATAGGTTCTATATTAATTAGTACTTAGGAGGTACACATATGGCAAATACAAACGTAAAAGAGAACACATTACCAGCAATCAAAGTCACTGGTTTTGGTAAACCCCAACCACTAGGCAAAAACGGAAAGCCACAAAAGGAATGGCATGAAGAAGCAAAGTCTATGTATGAGATGTTCTTATCTTTTGCAGAAGAGCAAAAGAAATGCGGATACAAGCACCACGAAGAAAGACCAATTGACGAGGTTATAAAAGACTACAAGCAAATCATAGCTATGTATGACAATGAAATATTCATACAAGATTTTAATTCAATCTGGGACAAGAGGTAATTATGACAAAATCAGAATTTAATAAAATCGACCATTCAATAATATGGTTATGGCAAGTAGAAAAGGAAATGCGCGAGATGGATCACCCTTGGTCTATGTGGAACGATGCAAGATATGAGCATTTAGGATGCCTTGCGGATGAGATGCGTGAAAAGGGCGTTAAGTTCTTAAAAACCTAAACCAACCCCCAACCCAATCAAGCCCGCATCTGTGGGCTTTTTGGGTGAAAGTCATAATATTTAATACTTTAGGAGGTAACAACATGACAAAGAAAACATTTAAATTCGGAAAAGTAGACTACAACAACACGGGCAGAAAAATAAACCTTGCAGAAGTAGAGGTTAATTTTGATGGTACAAGATTTTCAGCTTGTGGGAGTGTTTGGAACAGCAAACAAACAGACATCATTTCAGGCGGTCAAAATTTAGATGAAATGTATAAGCACTTAAAAAACAATAAAACTTTTTTAATGATCTATTCATTATGGAAAAAATACCATCTCAACGACATGACACCAGGAACGCCGAAACAAATGGCATTTTTAAGCACAATACAAAAACCAAGTAATGCAGAATTTTACACTTGGGAATGTGAACAATTAAAAAAAGTTAATCTATTAATTGATGATCTTAATGGAGAGCCTTACAAGTACGGTACTAAATGGCTAATAAGTGAAATTCCATCTTTTGCAAAAGAGCAAATCGTTAAACTTTTAGAGGTGGCGTAAATGAGGATAGGAAATATAAAAACATGCGCTGAACTCAAGAAGGATGAAGGCAAGAGAATAGCTTTGTATGATGGCTCTAGCTTACACCTAAAACATTCAACTATTGTAGTTGTTGATTATGAGCAAGGTTATTACCCGTTAAAAGCAAATAATGGTTATGACAATCATGTAATGAGTCAGCAAGAGATCAACCAATTTAACAAGGAACAAGGCTTAACAAGTGAAGCTGTAGAACTAATGCTCAATAACTCTATGAGAGGTGCATAACATGACATTTAAAGAACTACTAATCAAACTAACCGAAAAGCCACGCAATAAAAAAGCGTGGCACGGTTCATATTTAATTAACCATTTCTTAAAAAACTAGGGGGAAATTATGAAAACATACACTTTTTTAACAAGATCGCACATTACTCACGAGGTAACAATAAAAGCCAAATCAGATTCAGAGGCCTGGGACAAACTATTTGACGGAGAGGGCAAAGAAACTGAAGTTGACTCGGACACTTATTCAGAAGAATTACAATGGATTGATGACGATGAGGAGGCCAACCAATGACATTTGCAGATAAATTTTTAGAAGATCATTATACCTGGGAGGATAATATCCCTGGTATAGAAAAACCAATATTGTGGAGATACAAAAACAAAGATAAATGTTTTTATCAGTGGCCTTTATGGAAAAGATCAGATTATGAAATCCTGGTGCAATTGACCAGGGAAGATAAAAAGATTGCCCTGGACTACTTAGAGGAACTACACAAACCATTGAACGAGGAGACAAGGCAACACAACAACGAGAAGGCACGACTAAGGAGGGCAGCTAGATGAGAGAATTAATAATTAAACAGACTTGTTTTTATAAAATAAAAGTAAGTGATGATGATATTAAACAAGATAGAGTATTAGAAAATATTAATACTCACCCTGTAGAACTATATAAAAATTCAGAACTACAAGATATTAATATTAAAGTTATGGAGGAGCAAACACAATGAATAATGAAGCAAAATTAAAACAAGCAATAGATTTGCTTGATGATATGGTTAGGCAAGCGGATGAAGATACGCCAAGCGAGTACAGAACAAGACATTTTAGAGAATGTATGAATGATTGTATTGATTTTATAGACAAGCATTATGAGGAGCAAACACAATGAGCAACACAATATCAATAATAATAATATTCTCGTTCATGGCTTTTTGCCTACACGGGACATATCTTTTACTAACCAAGGAGGATGAAGAGGAATGAAAATAGATAGGAGACGAATACCTAAACACTTAAGGCATTTATCAAACGATAAGATCTTATTATTAATCCAACTATTCAAGGCAAGACTATGACATTTACTCAAGCACTAGCAAAGTACACGGCACATCAACGAGACTTAGGTATTACAGGCGAGTTGCCTTTTATATCTAAAAAAGAATCAAGGACAAACGATTCTAAAGACGCTTGGCTGCTTTTTGATACAAATGGTACTAGGATAGCCTTGGTAGATAATAAAGGCGTGTACGGGGCTTAGAAATGACTAGAGAAGAATTATTAAGAGACATACGGCAAAAATACGGCCTAAACCAAAACAAAGGGTGGAAAAGTAGACTCACCCTGGAAAAAATACTCAAGATCGTTTCTAAAGACGATCGCGAGAAAATAATCAAAGCATATAACTTAAACCAAAAGGATTAACATGAGCGTAATACACAACGAGCAACAACTAGAAAATATATATGATGAAGTTGTTGAAATGGATAACAAAGGATTATTAGAAATAGAAATAACAGACATGGTTATCAACTACGGCTTACACCCAGATGATGATCGCGATGAAATATTACAGTTAATAGCTGAATCAATTTTAAACAATAAGGAGTAAAATATGACGGGCAAAGGCAGTAGACCAAGACCAATACCAGATAGAGAAAGATATGCAGCTGAATTTGATAGGATCTTCGGCAAAAGAAAAACAAAAGACTATCAACGAGATAAAGAGGAAAAGCAAAAGAAAGGAAATGATAGAGGCACTTAAACTAATAATATTAACCATGGCACTAGCTACCATTACAGCTCTACTTATTGTAGAGTTAATAGTTAGATGGATTAATCGTTTAGATTGATCCACCAACGAGCGCGCACGGGGATCAAAGTACCTCCTCATATACCAAACCTCGTGTGCGTTCACCTATAATAAATCCACCAGGCCCACTAAAAGAAAATGCTTCTTACCACCAGGTTGAGACTTTCTTAATCGCTTCTGCTCACCTTCTAACACACACCAAACCACCTCTCTCTCTATCAGCTCCGTCATAGCTCGCCCAGATGTTTTCCTATTGACTCCAGTCATCTTTGCATAATAACTAATCGCATCGTGACTGCTCCAGGTTTCATATCTCCAACGCTCGCATACAGACCAAAGAATCAGCTTCGCACTCACGGAGAGATCCGTTCTCCCGCACTCACGCCTGAACCAAGCCCACACCACCCCGCGCACTCGCGAGAAGTCTCCCTCTCTCCTGGCTAACTCTAACGGGACAAAGACTCCCGCACGCTCACGCTCGCTCGTGTGAGCCGTGATCCACCAGTGATCTTTGTCTATTGTTTTAAATCTTTTCATCTTTTCTTCCCTGGAAGCTGAACCCCCTCAAGGGGTTCGCTTCCTATATACCATGGTATGGTATGGATATATGGGTAAGTTAGGGACGTTCTATGTCCCTATCTTGGTCAAGGTATGTCCCTAACACTCCCATACTATGTCCCAAACACTCCCTATGGTATTTAAAAATTATCATATAAATTACTGGTATCTAATGGTTCATTTAGTGGTTCTAATACACCGTTGCGTCTGAATAATGTTTTAGAGGAATAGTCTACGCCTCCGCTATTGGATTTTACTAACGCGCCTCTAACCACTGCCATTCTATCGTAAGGTACATGTTGCTCTTCACAAATCCTTTCACAATCCTCAACACTTGCCAGGGCCATTGTCAAACAGAACCTCTGGGAATCTACTAATGAGCTAGCCCCACGCACGCTGGTTCTCTGAACCATTGAATCATCTGAGTCTACAGTTAAGCCTTGTTTATTAAGGTGGTGAATGGTTAGCGTGCAGCACTTTAATCTAGCGCTGATGTTTGCGCAGTAAGATCCCCAAAGCTGGCCTACCTCGTTACTGCTTGAGACATTACCTGTAGTAAATGCCTGGAGCGGATCAAAACAAACCAGCTTAACATCTGGTATTGATTTTATTTCCTCTACCAGCTCCATTGCTAATTCAGTAACACCTTCTTCTCTCAATAAAATCATTGGTTCTTTTTGTTCTGGAATTGGAAAAATATAAACCTCATGCTCTGACTTAAATCTTTTTCCCTGGGGATCTAAAAGTTCTAGCCTTCTATGTATCTCTGGAAGATCATCCTCACTGGCAAAAATAATAGAGTTACCACGTTCAGTAACTTCTTTACCCCACCAACGACCACCACAGCAAATCGCCAGGGCTAACTGAATTACACTTAAAGACTTTCCAACTCCACCAGATGCTGCTAGCAGTCCAGGCTTACCCATAGGTATCAAACCATCAACTAAAAACCTCTGTGGCTCTGGCTTACCCTTCAAATTTCTTATCGCATACTTTTTGATGCCAAGTTTATGATCCATGAGTTCTGATCTAACCTTGTCTAAACCATGCCTTAAATATAAATCATTGTAGTCACCTATCTCGCTCGGCAGGCGCACGGCCACGTTTGTAATAGCTGATGCACATTCCTGGGCTTTCTTTTCACCAACGCCACTCTCATCGTGATCCAGGGCTAAAATTATCCTAGAACCAGTAAGCTTGCGCAGATTAGAGACTGCATCCAACGCGAAATTGGCACTAAACACGCAAGCAACTGGAAATCCTGTAGCTTCATATATTGTGGCAGAAGTTGAGTAGCCTTCAGCTACCACCAACTTTTCACAATTAGCTAATTCATTAAATGTAGTTCCAATTAAAAATACATTACCTTTAATTTCAGACGAGGAAGCAAACTTTTTACCCCCTTTTTTATCAATATACTGTATAGATCTTATTTCACCTGTAGTAGAATACACGGGAACAATCAAGCTATCGTACGATTGTTTTAACCCATAGTTTTTAACTTTTTTATTTGTGAGATAATCATGCTCAAGAACATTTTGGCATTTGTTAAATTTTTCCCTTACCTCTACAGCCACCTCATCTTGCCGAGCTTGTCGCTTAATTTTCTCTTCCTTCGCAGCCTCTTCCATCTTTTTTTGTAAGGCTTCTCTATCAACCTGGCTTAATGTAGAAGAGCTAACAGAACTCCACTTACCCTCAAACCCAGTTTTCCAATTACCATAAGTAGCAAAGTAATGGCCATTAAATGTGTTGACTACATACCAGCCTGATCTAGAATTTCCTAGATCTGGTTTCATTCCTGGTAATGCTGTTGGAACTCTAACTATAGCTCCAGATGCTTCGATATGATTTACTTGCAAACCTTGCGCTTGCATTTCATTCATTAAATCATTTATTGTTTTTGTTTCTTTGTTGTCGCTTAATTCAAATATTATGTTTCGATCTTTGCAGTATTTCTTTAGATCCATCAGTACCCCTTTTATCATCTTCCCTGGCTCTTGCATTAGCCCAGTTAAGATATTCTCTTATAATTGAAACAAATACTCTTTTTCTATCTTCGCGTTTCCATTTATGTAATGGATCTTCTTTGTTTGCAATTAATAATTGTTTATATAAATCTTTGGTTGATGCTATGGCGTACTCTGCCCCAATATCATTGAGTTGGGCTTTGTTTGGAAGGCGTTTACCTTCTTTTATTTTATCTAAGTGAGCCATACAGCATGCTCCAATCCAGTGTTCTTTATCTTGGTATAGGAATGGCCCAGCTGGGGATTTACAATATCCACACAGCGTGGGCCTATCTTCCTTGAGACTAAAACGGCGCGTCTTCATCATCTAAAGTTGTTGATCCCATTTTTTCTAGATCAGCAGCTGAAGGTGATGCCTCAATAGGCTTCTCGCTTACCGTTTTTTGTTTTTTATCAGTAGCTTCCCAGGTTCTGCCCCAGTCTTGATCTACCTCAAAAAAGGTACTTCCCTCTTTTTGCTTAATTACAGCTGAAACACTTTTACCCATAAAGGCACTTTCAGTGTCACTTGGTAGCTCTTTTAAACCCATGGCCTTGCACATTGCTAATAAAGATTTTAATCCATTCTGCACAACTTTTTCATTGTCATGCCTGGTTGTAAATAGAGCGTCAACAGTTTGCGCAGTATCCTCTACTTCAAACTTTGCGCTGTATCCTTCCCAGCTTGGATTCTTTTCACTTGTTAATACCTTTTCACCTTGAAAGTGTAAAACGTATCTACCAGGCTTTAAATTAACTCTGCCGTCAGTATCGGCTTCTACTTTATAATTACTTAAGTCCATATTATTTCTCCTCTGTTATATCCAACATTTATATTCAACGCAATCGTCTTGCTTAGATCCACAATAGTTACAATAACCATCTGTGTATTGCGGATCATCACCAGGATCAAACTCGTTATATTCTAATAAAATTATTTCGTTCACTTTAACATTTCCTCCCTTATGACCTTCCAATCCATAGGTATTTCATCTGGAAGGTTGTATCTGTTTTTAGCTAAGAAAGCTGGCTCTTCATTTGTGTAAATGATTCTATCACCACTAACAGTTTTAGTAGTCATTCCACCGCTCTTACCTTGTACTTTGATAGTGCCAAGTTTTTTTGCTGCAAAGAAACAAGCGTCTGAGTGTTCTAACAATAATGCAGATGCTTTTCTATGCAGTTTTAGTGAATACCTATCATAAGGTTCTATTCTAGGATCTTCTACTTTTCTTACTTCACTGTGACATATCTGAAATATCATCATACCTTTCTCTCTTAATACATTAAGAGCGTCAATGTACTTGCGCCAGTAGTTCAGTGTTTCAGTATAGCCCTTACCAAAAGAAGGTTGATCGATTGATTTCCACCCATTGTCCTGGCAAGCTTTTTCCCATAATAAATTTTCTAACCAATCAAGAGAATCAATACATACTGTTTTATAGTCATGTTCCTCTGTGGCTAGCTCATGTAGATTTACCATCACATCTTCATAAGATTTACAACGGATGTTATCCATTTCGATCTTACCCAAACCATCCTCTACATCTAATAGTATTGGATTTTTTGTTTGTGATGCTAAATGCGTTTTACCAACAGCAGGGCCACCATGAACAATAATTCTAGGTGGCTTCTGCTTTGATTTTTTTCTTATATCAGCTAATCCCATTATTCAGTCTCAATTAAAGATTCTGATTCAACGGCATTTTTTAATTGTCTAGCATATTCAGCTCTAAGAATATCAAGCTTTTCAATTTCAAAGTTTGCATTGCCAACAAATTCATTCTTTTGCCTTTCAACAGTTGCTAATTTGTTGTAAAGCAATTTATTGTCGTCTGTTAGACTATCAAACTCATATTCAGTTCCGCCCTCTTCAAAGCTAAACTTAATTGGTTCTTGTTGTACTTCAGTCATTTTTTTTCCTCGTTATTTAGTTTATATAAATCACAGATGCTTCTTGCGTTGCACCAGCGACAATGATCCCCAAATACAAATTCAGGGTTTTCCTCTTCGCACGCCACCACGGCAGGCTGTAAGAAATCGTAGGCCCAATCCACTAAATATTCAGCGGTTGTAAGCCATGTCTTGATAGGGCCACCGCCCCATGTTGCTCTTGGTTGTACGATAGTAATCTCAACTTCTGTGTCTTCACTACCATATCTTGATAATGCGCCTAGCGCATATATCATTGCTTGTTTGTTGTTATCTGGGCTGACGGGAAATTTACCAGTTTTAAGATCTATAACGCACATCTTTTGGGGAGTAATGATTAGCGCGTCTGCATATCCATAAAGGTTATCTGAAATCTCTTCAAGCCTAACCTTTTGTTCAACTAGCAGTCTCCCGTCTAATTCTTTTGTTCTGTTTTGTACATAATCAACATACACCTTTGCACAGTCAATCATGTCCTGGTCAACTTCTATTTCAAAGTCTTCCACATATTCTTTTTTACCAAGCCAATAGTCCTCCAGGCTTACATCAACTAAAAAGCCTTTAAGTAATTGTTCAGTCATGGAATGTATTAAAGTACCTACAGCTGCGGGTATACCTACCTGATAGTCAACTTTAGCAGCTAACTTTGGCATACCTGGACATTTTGTCCATTTGTCTGATGCTGATGGGCTAAGTAAGGCGTGCTTCATTTGATACCTTTGACTCCTCTTCGATCTTTAAGATCTCCTCTATGTCATACACAACTTTGCCTGCTAGCTTTACATAATCTGGGCCTATCTTTTTGTTTCTCCAGTTCTCTATTGTTCTTGGAGATCTCATCCAGCGTTCAGCAAGTTGTTTAGTATCTATAAACTTTTTTTCACTATTGCTCATATATTATTCCTTTTTGTGTTCGTTTCGCTTATGATATACTCACTTCTACTATTAAACAAGAAGTATTTAAAAAAAAGGAATAATTATGACAATAGATAAATTAACACCAAAAGAATGGGATCAAGCAATAGATAAACTTGCCACTAATAATCAGGTTGGCGGTGAACATTACAACACTTTAAAAATACAGCCGATTGATTATATTTATGCTAATAAGCTATCCTATAACTTAGGAAGTTGTTTAAAGTACATTACTAGAAACAAAGGTGAAAATGAAGACAGGATCAAAGATCTGTTAAAAGCAAAACATTTCATTGATCTGGAATTAGAAATGGTACACGGAGTAGATAAAGATGGAAATAACATTGGTCAATACTCTATTGAGGTATCAATAAACAAGTAGGTTGATTATGAATTTATGTGAGTTTAACGATCCAATCTTTGAAGAAAGGAATGGTAGAAAACCAATATATATAAATAAGCATCTGGCTAAAAAGTTTGTTGATTTTTGTAATACGGAAAACAAACATCCGCATGAAGTTGCGGAGTATTTAATATCACTTGGTATTAACTCTGTTAAGTATTATGAAGATCAGAAAGTGTCTCTGGACATCCAAGCTCTTTAAATAGATCTCTTGTGTTTTGCAACGAGTCAGTTGCCTGGATGTCTTCGTCTTGAAAGGTTATCTGTTTCCTACCATCTGGAAAGAAAAACATTACCTTTTGACAGTTTAATGCAACTAAAGCATACACATCTATATCGCCTTTATTATAAAACCTAGTCTTAGAATGAGATCCGCATCTAAGATCAAACCTCCAGCTCTTTCTAGCTTTCTCTATTTGTTTTTGTGTTTTGACCTGGCACTTGTAAAGAGTCTGGCCAACCTCAAAGATGATGTCGGCTTTAGAACCATGTGGCATAACAGTTACAGTATCAGAAAAAGCAGAAAGCACCGAGGCTACTAAATATTCTCCAGATCGGCCAACTCTTTCTGTTTGGCGCGCCATAAGGTTATTGGGTTTGCCCCAGCTCCTTCATTAGTTCTTGCATTTGTTTTTCTGCAAGTTCTGGATTTTTGTAAAAGGTTCTTTCTCTGGCTTCTTTTTGAGCATCTGAAATAATACTTTTTATAGCCTCAATTTTAACCATTGGTGGAAGGTTGTCATAGCCAGGGCTTTCAATAACACTTTTAATTACATTTTTGGTATTTAGAGATAGCATCTCTTTGAGCATATCCTCGTATTGTCTTGAATCTATATCAACGCCATATATTTGTCTTTTAGGTTTTACGGGAACTATTTTTAATTTTGCTAATTCCTCAAAAACTACATCATTTTTTACTGTAGATGTGGCGACTGGTGAAAAAGTTTCCCCTATACCACCCATCCACTTTGGCGCAGCTCCTTTTGAGAAGGTTCTTATTTCACCAAACACATTTCTTTTAGCTGGAAGCTCTGTAGACAATCCAGGTATTCTGTTTAGATACTGATCTGTTAAGGTTTGCGCATCCCTCATAATTGGATCGTCAGCTTTCCTTACATAGTAAGAGGCGGTTGGAACAAAGCTTGATAAAAATCTTTGTATAGATGCTTCACCATATCTATCTGGATTAAAAATAACATTAATAAAATCACTTACACCAGTTAAAAATGTTTTGTTGGTGATGTTTTCTGTGAATGATGCTCCCAACATTGCAGCCAATTTTCCAAGCTCTGGGCCATTTTCCTCAGTAAAAGATTTATCAGCGTATTTATAAATATCCGCCCAGTCAGCCGCTAATCCAAATAGTATGCCTACAGGTTCAAATCTATTATAAGCATAATATGTATCTCCGACTCTGATTGAATATGGTTGCCACCCTGTTTCTCTTAAAACATTGTTTTCTCTATAATCCGCTGGCCCTCTTCCTGTTATTAATCCATCATTTGCTAACATAGCAACACTAGCCATTGCGGTTGATCCAAGAGCCACTCTTGCTCTGGCTAAGTCAGCTTCAGCTCCGCCCTTTTTTATAGCATCCTTGTAAGACTTAGCAAAAATTCCAAAAGGAGTCCTCTCTCCAGCATATTTAACTATGTTGACTGGAGTTCTAACGAAAGGAGCTATGTATCTTGTCCAAGGATGATTATTAATAATCCCTTGCACTTTTTGTCCAGTTGATCCAAGTGGGTTTGTAAATGTTTGATACCTTGCTGTTTCTTGTGCTTTGAGCTGTATGTCTGGAAAGTTCTTTGCTGGATCATCCATAATCTCGTAAGCTCTTTTAATTCCCTTACCTTCAGCTTTTGCTTTTCTTAGGGCTTGCCCCCATAGCTCTTGTCTATAACCAACAGACTTAAACAGCTGGTCTTCAGCAGTTAGAAATCTTCCAGGTAGTCTAATTGTGTCTCCAATCAAATCAAATCCAAATAATTTTATAGGTGTTTGTATAGAGTTTTGTCTTTGTAATTCTAATTTTGTTAATGGATCGTCTATTGATTTTGGATCAATTAAGGCATCTTTAAATGCTCTTATACCATCAAGAAATCCATACATGCTACCATAGACTCTACCACCAACTTCGGTAAAAGATACTTTGTCTGATCCTTTTCTTGCAGTTCCAAGCAAAGAAGCAACTGCATACTCAGGCATACGAGTAGCTGCAACAATACCATTAGAAACTACGTTTACAATATGAGTTGATGGTGATGATAGAAGTGCATTGATCCAGGCTTCTTGTAATTTATCTCTGAACTTTGGTTTAAATGCGTCTTTGCTAAATTTTGCAATTTGTTCAGGAGTGTCAAGGTTGCTAATCAACACAGCCATTTCCTCTATATTGCCTGCGCCTTTTGCTTGCACATATTCACCAATAGCTTTTGCTTGTATAGCTTCCTCGGATCTAGCTGTTTCCCTGAATTGTCTTAAAGCTCTTCCAGCCTCTGCTGTTATACCTGCTAATTGCTCTTGTATAGCAACATGTTTGGTGAGAGCTTTCTCGAAATTGTAAAAATCATTAGGGCTTGCATCTGTACCTTGCGCTTTTTTTGCAAGCTTAACAAGATCAGTTGCGGACTCTTGGTTTATAAGACGAGCAGCATAAGCGGTTTCTGCATTAAATGCAGATCCTTTTTTTCTGCTTATTAATTGATCTGCGGTCAAACCAGTCTCTTCTGCTAAAGCTCGTAACTCTGCTCCGTCCGATCCAAACTTAACAACACCCCTTCTTGCTTCCATAAAAGCATCTTCATTTTCTGCAATAGCATTTATAGCGTTTTTTATTTCATCTGGAGAATCAATTTTGTTTAAATTAATATTGCCAGCAAAATCTGGTGGAGTTTCATTTACCTTATTAATAAAATTAGAAGGCATCCTTGGCTCTAATCTTGATATGTCCTGTTCGTATAGTTCTATGGGAGGAGATTCGATTGTTGTTTTAAAACTGGGTGGAACTGGAACTTGAAGCACATCTTCAAACTCAGATATAGCGTCTATGATTTCTCCAACCTCTTCATTTGTTTTTCCTTTTAAAGAGTCTGGATCTATATCAGCTCTTTCCAGGGTGCTTGTTAATGAATCATATTGATTTAATTTTTCTAAGTATTCGTCATACTTTGCAGCGTATGCTGGTAGCGGTGGATTTTTTTCTAATATCTGTAAAGCGTCCGCTTGTCCAAAATCGTTAACTCCTTTTTTATCTATAAATCCTCTTTTACCAACAAGGGGTGCCATTTGCAGTTCATTTAATTTTTCTGTTAAATTTTCCAAAGCATCTGATTGAACTCTAACCTCTCCAGTAGCAGAAACACTTTCTGGAGCTTTCTTTGTTTTGTAATAGTCTGGCAATGTATCAGCGCTATAACCCATAGCCCTTGCTATCTCTTCAAGTTGTGGATCATTTTTAGGTATAGATCCTCTCAATAAAGAGCTAACTCTTGTAAGGCCTTTTGGTTGCTTAGGTTTTACCAATACTTCTGGCATCTTATTGGGGCGCGGTCTTTTTTTAGGAGCTTCTATCTTAGGCTCAACCACGGGCGCATCAGCCTGGGCTAACGGGCGCGGGCCTATGAATGGATCTGGTTTAGGGCCTACAAACGGCTGTTCTGCTTTTGCCCTGCTGGGTATTTTAATCTTAGATACCTGCCTTAATAAATAATCAAAAGGCACTCCTATTGCAGCTCCTTCTACAGCCATTTTAAATCTAGCGACTGCTTCATTGTCTTCTGGATCTGCTTGTAGAAATTCAGCTACAGGATTTTGTAAAGTTGGGTATTGTTGAATCACATTAGATATTCTTTGCTCATAAGGGCTAAAAGCAAATTGCTCTGCTACGCCTCCAATACCAGCACCTTTTGCTATTTTTTGACCTGTAGTTAAATCAGTAAAAGGGCCAGCTCGTTTCGATATGCCAACATAAGGAATTGCATATCCAGTAAGATCTCTGACAGCACTACCACCTGGATATGTAGGTTCAGGAACTGTAGAAACGCTTTTTATTGCTTGCTCTAAAACACTTGGATCTGTGGCTATCTCTTTTAATGTCTTGCCTTCTCTTATACCTTTAGCAACATTTAATGGCCCAAACCTATCTTTTGGTAAAAGCAATCCAGCAGTTGCCACGCCTACATCCCTTGCAGCTCCACCAAGAGTTCTATATAAATTTTCACCAAAGCCAACCTTTTCTTGTTTAGGTTCGAATGGGCTTGTTTTATTTAAAGGAGAATCTCCAAATGGATTTTTTTCCTTAAGCGGGGTATCTCCAAATGGATTCTTGGCCATTATTGTCCCTTAATGTATTCTTGTCCGTTAAAAATGTATTTTGTATTTTTGGGTAATTTATCAAACTCTTCTTGCGTAGTAACATTAACAGGAGTTTCCGTGTTTACTTCTGGAACTGGCGTGTTTGCTTCTGGAACTGGCGTGTTTGCTTCTGGAACTGGCGTGTTTGCATATCCCATTTGTAAATTTCTAATTAGTTGCTTCATAGGATCTGTATTGGAAATGGTGTCTAAGACTTGTAGATCTTGTTGAGTTAATTTATATGTTGGATTTTCAGCAGTTGGAACATGACTGGTAATTTTGGTTAATATATTTACAACAAAATCGCTTTTAGTAATCTTTGAAGGTTTGTCTTCACTTAATCCAGCGAAAGATCCAATTAATTCTTTTGGATTATTTTCTGCAGCACTGATTGCTTCTTGGTCATAAGCAGATATGGATCTTATTGGCTTGCCAGTTTCTCTGTCATATACAGTATATCTTTGTGTCCCTTTCTTTTCTTGTTTTGGATAAAACTGTGATTGTATGTATGAATCTGGTAATCCCATTTTTTTCATATTGTATATTTGTCTTTGCTCTGGAGTCATAGAAGCTAACATTCTTTGAGTTTGTTCTTCTTGTTCTGCTTGTTGCTGTTGTTGTTCCAGCTGTTGCTGTAAACCTAAAGTCCTGGCAACAGGATCTCCGCCTCGCAAGGTTTCTGATAATGCAGCTAAACCTACCCCAAGGTTTTGTCTTCTTTGTAATTGTTCCTCTGATGTAAGAGGTGTTCTAGGTTTTCCAAATGCCATAATTAAATTCCAAATAAACTTGGTGGTAAATTAACTTGACCAGATTGATAACCTGATCCAACCAATCCACCTGGATTAAAATTGTAACTTTGCATAGGTGGAACAATGCTACCACCCGCAAATGATTGTACTCCGCCACGATTAAACAAACCGCCTAAACCTTTAAAGGGATTTATACCACCTAGCGCTAAAGAACTACCAAGACCTGCTAAACCACCTAGCACGCCCATAGGGCCAGCTGTTGATTCAGATGTGCTTGTTTTACCAACTAATTGTGGCATCATGCCTAAACCTTGGCCAAGTAATCCCAATTGATATGCTGGATATTGTTGTTGTCTCATAAACTCGCTAAAGTCAAAGTCTCTTTGTGCTTGTCCTATGCCTCTTGATAGACCTCCATAACCACCTAGTAATCCTAGTGCTTGTTGTTGTCCGCCTAAAAGGCCACCCAATAAACCAGCTTGTTGTTGTCTGCCTCTCAGCTCCAGCTCGGGCGCGAGCATGGCTAATTGCTGTTGTCTTGCAACGTCTGCTTCTGCTGCTCTTTGCGCTTGCTCAAATCCTGCTTGTCTTAAACCTGCAACTGTTCTTGCCTCTTGTTCTTGTAAAGGCCTTAATGCTTCTTGCTCGTATATCGTTCCTCTTGAACCACCAAAAGCACCAGCACGCATTGCAACATCTTCTGCTTGTTGTCTTTGTAAGTCTCTACGTCTAGCAAAATCTTGCTCTGTTAGATCTATGACTTGTTGCTGATACGGTGATTGATATGCGCTAATATCCATATCTAATAAAGATGGCACATCACCTATTTGTGGTGCTTGCTGACCAGCTAGTTGTTGTAATTGTGAAGTAGGATCAAAACCAAAAGCAGTACCAAATAAGCCTTGTATGCCTGCACCCATTTGTAATTCTTCTGGAGATAAGCCTGCTATTCTATCGCCAGTATACGCTTGAAATGGAATGTCAGCAGCTTGTTGCGCACGCTGATAGTAATCCATATACAAGTCTTTCTGCCAATCTGGTAGCGTTGCTTCTTGTTTAGTTGTTTGTTTGCCTTTACTCATAAATCTTTTCTAATTAAATGTTCTGTTACAAATCCAAGATGTTTAAGCTTTCTTGTCCATCCTTTTCTGCCACCACCGTAAAGTCTTT
>Ga0209645_1000581_pt1 | contig 18772 bp, 28 predicted proteins | sample ETNvirenome_6_30_FD_184070 | JGI IMG/M metagenome (GOLD analysis project Ga0209645, IMG submission 184070) | Marine viral communities from the Pacific Ocean - ETNP_6_30 (SPAdes) (version 2) | ecosystem: Environmental > Aquatic > Marine > Oceanic | place: Pacific Ocean | collected 2013-06-19
TCGGTGTGTAGATCTAGGTTGTCGTTGTATGAAGCGAGTAGCTTCTCGTCACCTGAGAGTAGGGCGGCTACACGTAGCTCAATCTGCGACAAGTCGAAGCCAAGGATAACGCCGTCCGACCATCTCGAGTGCATTGCCTTCTTGATCTGTGGGGGGAAGGTCTGTGCTGATGGACTCTTGCAAGTGATACGGCCTTGTATCGTCCCGCCTTCTGATCCTGTGTCCTTGGGGAGAGAGGGAACTATGTACCACGTTGGGTGTGCTAGTCCGATCTTCTTGTTGAACGGGATCAGTACCGATGACTTGTCCTTCGGTCGGTTCCTTCTGTGATGGAGGAGTGGAAAGACATAGCTCGATATCAGCTTCTGTGATGCAGCATGGTACTTCACCAGCCTGATTGCTTGTTGAAGTGGGTGCGTCTGAGGAAGGTGGTTCGAGAGTAGATTGCGGTTGTCTTCCGACCATGAGATCTGCTTAGTCTTGGGTGTAAGGGAGAGGAGCGGGTGGCTCAGTATATCTTCGCCAGTAGCTTTGTCTATCTCTTCGATGAGAGTATCAAGGAATGTCTGCTTGGATTTAGCAGAGCCTTGGCCTTCAAGGATGAGGTCGAACTTGGACGAGGCTACGCTTGCAGCCAGCTTGCACTTGAGTTCAAGTGTCTTCTGTAGCCGGTGCAGGTAGTCGAACTGCATGGGGATACCAGCTTCTGACATCTGGATGCAAGACCAGATGGTGTCTGAGTAGTGCTGGATTGAGAAGGCACTGAGTTTATCAGTGCTCGCTGTCCCCCACATCGTCGAGTCCTGTGAGGACGAACGCCATGAGGGTGAGGTAGAATCTTGAAAGGTCAATCTTTGAGGCGGGGATGTTTGAGAAGACGTGATCTTCATCTCGTTCAAGTCCATGACACCAATAGTCTGCTGCCTTGAATGTCTTTCGTAGGGCAGCGATGAGGTCGGATCGCTTGATGGTTTCTGTGAAGTCATCACAGTCGAGGATGAAGTTGAGGGTGTCGAAGGCATCGTCTTGTGCGAAGTAAAACTCAGACATTCTGTTTGAATCCTTTTGGCTATCTCAGAAACACAGGCCAGTGTGTTGTGAGTATCTTGTGCGTTGTAGGAGAGAAGCTTTGAATCATCTGGCCTAGTGAATCTCCCGTCCTTGAGAGTGTCCTTGTATGAGTGGGTACCTAGCACAGGACCGAGGGCCTTCAACGACTTCTCCGGTCTCAGTTCTGAGTGAAGGTAGTTCACTACTGACAAGTCTATAAGAGTTTGTCTGCCATCCAAAAGGTATTTGAATTCTTTTATTTGTCTGAGGTATTGGATGTCAAACTGTAGGTTCATGCCGACGATAGTGTCAGCGTGCTTGAGCCACAGAGCCAGTGACCTACGGTGGCTCTCGATGTGCATCTTGAACACCATCGTGTCGGCAGGCTCAAGATTTGAAATGCATGTCTCTTCCTTGGGAAGGGTGACAGCAACGGTGAGGATCAGATCTTCTCTGCTTACGCCATCGGTATGCATGGAGCGCAGTGGGTTGAACACTGTTTGTTCGGGGAGCAAGTGCCCCGTGTGGTTGGCAACACATGCTCCATAGGATTCGATGTCAAGTGAGATGATCCTCGGGTCCATTTCATTCTCCGTCTTCCATTACTATTCGGATACGTTCGCAGAAATCCTCCACAGATTCGGTAACTTTCTTGGGGATGTTACCGTGGGGGGTGAGTGCTGTGAGTGTAGCCTTGCCGTTGGTGCTCACTGGTTCAGGCATCCACACAACTTCGGTGTAGTCTTTGTTGTCGAACTTGTTTGTGATGACACATTTGTTTGTCATCTCTGTAACTTCCCAGTGGGTACGTCCGTCAACAGAAAAGAATTCCTTGATCGCATCCATCGGCTTGAGTTCCTTTTTTGTTTGGGGTTCTTGGCGGTACCACGGTAGGTCTGGTTGGTCGTGGCAGTTCTCCTTTGAGATAGGAGGTGAGGAGAGCGAGGTGGTCTTGGACCGCATGTATGAGGTTAGGATTTCTGAGCACAGCAGCGGGATGATAGGTGGCAAAGAGGTTGCAGTCATGGGTGGTGTTTGTGTCTGCTCCCTCAGCATCGCGTCCGACAAGAGAGCAAGTGCGCGACTGAGACCTGAAAGATTCTGTAAGCGAGAGGTGCTTATCGAAGAGGGTTCGGGTGAGAGTGCTGACAGCGGCTGCTCCACAACAAAGCCAACTAACTTTTTGATTTCCTGCGAGACGCATGATGTGATTTGCATCCACAAGAGTGTGTTCGATGCAAGCCTTGTAATGTCTTCGTTTGGGTGGAGCGGTAGCGGGTGTCCAGCATCTAGCTGAGTTAAGAAAGAAGATGCTGGCAAGTTTGTCCAGTCCAGATCCAGTAAGGTATGGTCCCTTAAGTAGTTGACCAGATGGTCCGATGAATGGCTCATTGTTCTTGTCCTCTTGGTAGCCAGGATTCATACCCAACACCATGAGCACAGGGTACTCACCAGTGGGGGGCAATGATTTGTCCCACCATACAGTGGGTACTCCTACGTTTGTGGCTTCTTCGTGAAGCTCACACATGGTGCAATCAGGTCTGCTTCTTAGTTGTTCTAATTGCATTGCTAATTACTCCAGCCATTTGTTTCTTGATGATGTCTGTCTCGCAGTAGAGACGAACAACTTCTTCCATCTCGGAATACATGCCTTCGATGAGGTAACAAGTTACTTCGTGCAACACGGTGTCGTACTCATCGTCTTCGACATTATCCCGTAGCTGGGTCTCGTAGTTTTCTTTGAGGTAATCTTTAATTGAATCTTCGATGTAAAAGGCTAGGGACATGGCTGCTCCTTTGGTGTTCGAGTTCTGACATAAGTACTTCTACTTCAGCAGCGTTTTCTGCGTAGCCCTTTTCGATGAGCCACTCTGCTGTCTGTCTGTAGTTGAGACCGTTACAACGTAGGGTGTCTATGATTTCAAAGACTGTTATGCCCATGATGAATCATCCTCCTCTAGTCTCTCGATAGTCTCATCGAGATCATCAGTAAACCAATGGTCGTAAGTGATTGATGCGTCGTGATGAGAACAGAAATCATCCCAAGCATCTCTGCTTACATGTTCTTGGATGATGTCCGTTATCTCATCGTAAGTTTTAGCAGCAAGCCTTTGCCATCGACGCACAAGCATCGCATATCTTTTGCGAGGCATTCTCTTCTTAGCCATTTGTTTCTCCTTATGAAACTACAAGGGGTGGCCCCCGTGCGACGGGCCACCCCGAGTAAAGATATTGATCACCACCTTATTAGGTTGAGATGTTCATTTGTTTTCTGAGTTGCCGCATCTTTTGGGAGATCCTACTTTCTGTCACACCAAGAACGAAACCAATTTGTTTCTGATTCAGACCACGCTTAAGCAACTCGATTATATCTTCGTACTCATCAGGGAGAAGAGGAACTTCCACATCTTCTTCCAGTGGGGGAGCGATGGCTTTGTCGTAGTTGTCTGGCAAGGGGTGCCACTTGTTGGCGTACACACGAGGAGGCATTCTTTGACCACGCTTTTGTCCGGGCCTTGAAATTGAGATGCCGAATTGATTGCAGTAACTTCTGAATACAGGATCCCAGATGTGTGCATTGAGGAAGGTGTTGATGCTTCCTCTGCTTGGATCGTATCTGTGCTTGATTGAAAAGAAAGCAACGATGACTTCGTTGATTACATCTCCGATGGTCCAATGAAAGAACTTGTCCTTCTTGTTGTTGGCCCACCATCTAGCATAGACAATCAGCGTATGCCATTCTTCATCTGTGAGTTCCTGTTTCATCGCGTTTCATTTTAACAGATTCTTTTTCTCTGTCAGGAACTGCGACTGTCATGCACACCATCATAATGTAAAACACTATGTACAGTGTAGTAACGGGTTGAGATGTCACGAACCACCAAGTGTTATGAAATGATTCATAGATGGGAAACGTGATCAGTTCAACTGGTACGGGTACTCTTATCATCTGCTTTCTTTGCCTCCTCGATTGTTCGCTTGATTGCGTGAGCAAGCTTGTTAGCTTTCTGAATCTCTCTGCTCACTACCCACATCTTAGGGTTGTGTGCTTTCTTGAGTCTGTTGTACTCACGCATGAGGTTGGTGATCTTGATGCGAGTGAGTGCAAGTTCAACTTCGATGTCTGTCCATTGCTTTGTCATGGGTACTCCTTAAAAAAAAACCCTACACTAGATCTCTCCAGTGTAGGGCATTCAGGGTTACCGCCCTGCCGCGTTCGTGCGTAACTATATCAGAGTACACCGCACTAACCTATGTACTCTGGGTAGTGTCTTATCCTACTACCGAGGGTGCAGTTGATTGCAACTGCTGATGTCTGGTGAATCCTGACGCTTGATCAAGCAAGCGAGTCAGTAGTCTGTTTCGGATGGGTGACTGCTGGGGTGATGGACTCAGCTTCTCAACTTCAGTGAAGCAGTTGAGTAGTGAGTAGTAGCTGTGTCCAGCTAGTGACTCGTGACCTCCTGGCCCTTCACCGTTGACTGATCTGTTCCACTCCTTCACTACCTTTGGTAGTTGGTTAGCGAGTGCGGCTCGGTGTTCCATCGCCGTGATCAGTAGGTCATTGAAGGTCACCCTGTCTTTGATGGGTGTCTCTTTGTAGAAGTCCATGCGTTCTTCCTGTGTTGCAAAGACTTCGTTGAGCTTGGATACCCCCACTGAGATGACGTTGTGGATGTCTCGGTGGATGAATCGCGTGTGCTTGCGTTGGATCTTGAACACGTCACCTGAGAAGCATAGGTTGTCACACACGAATGTGTAGTCACCTCCTGCTATGGATGCTGGCATCTGTCCATCGTGTCCGTTGCGTACACCTACGGTAGGTGATCGCTCATCGCTTCGCATCATGTCGGGGTGGTGTACCTCGAGTAGTCCGAAGTAACGTTGTCCCTTACGCATGAGTGCGTGTGCTTCATTCTTGATTTTGTACCCATGATCAGTGAGCACACGGGTAACGTGATCTAGGAAATCACCGTGCTCGATGGGGTAGTACGTGTCAGAGATAGGCTCACCTGCGCGTGAGTCAATGACTTCTTGTTTGGTGACATGGTGTGCACCGCAGTGTAGCATCAGTCCATTCATTGGTAGCTCCTCGGGTTGTTGTATCGGTTGGGAATTTCAGTGGCTGTGTAGCCGTCGAGTGTTGCTTCGCGTTTCATCTTATCAAGTGCTGTGTTGTAGTACTTGCATACCTGTCTCCAAGTACTACCAGTAGCTAGGGTGATGACCTCCTCGTCCATGACTCGCTCGTCAAAGTCGTTACGAATGTAGTCACGTAGGATCTCATCACCCGGTGTAACCCATAGCTGGTAGATGCGGTCGTTGAAGTAAACACATTGGAGTTGATAGTATCCTTCTGGCATCAACGCAACCTCTCTTCATCAACTAGAATGGTGGTGTGTGCCCAGTGCTGTCGCACTGAATCGAACTCCTTGATGTAGATCAGTGGGTGATGCTTGAGTCCCCTGCCTCCAAGTCTTCTGTTCTCATCTGAGTAGATGGATGGTGGTGAACTGATCTCGATGGAGATCCCAGTGATGATCAGTGCCTGATCACTGAGGTCCTGTTCTTCTTGGCTGCTGTGCTGCCAATCGAACTCGGTTGAGTCATCCTGCCAGTGAGCATAGTCACCTGCGTCACCAGTCAATGGGTCAACGTGCTTGCTGTACCCTAGGTCAACGTCCCATGGTACGTTAGCCATGCCGGGTTCAATATCACTGCGTGTGATTCGATTCTCTCGTCTGATAGTCAAGTCAATACCTCCATGTAAAAGTAGTGGTCACCGGAGTAGGCGTAGATGAATGAACCTACCCCGGTGCCACTGGACATCATGACCAATGATGTTTACTTAGCTTCGAACCGATCAACGTTAGTGAATGTCTGGCCGTTCTTAGCCTTGACATTCTTCGTCTTCACCCACACTGATGCGTAGTCTTGATCCTTGGTTGAAGCACATGCCTTGAGCAGTGACTTCATCGTCGGAAAGAAGTTCTTTGCAGTGAGATCTCTGACTGCTGATGCTCCAAGCATAGCCTCGATCAACTGTCTGAACTTGATCCCGATGGCTGCCTGTGCCTTCGGGTTGGTGTTACTGAAGTCCAGTCGATCAGTGAATCGCTTGGTCGATCCATCTTCTGCTTGAGGGTCAGGGTTCGGTGTCTCAAGTGTCATCTTGAAGACTCCCTTGTCATCAAAGCTGGCCTCGATGATGTCGCACAGGTACTCACCTTCTTCAAGTGGTTCGAGTGCTGCGAAGAACGTGGGTGCAATGGTAAAAGTAGACATGAATAAAACCTTTCTAAATAAAAAAGAAAAAAATATACACACCCCGCAGGGGCGGGGCCACACTGGCCCCCCGCCCCGAAGGGAAAAACAAAGGACGAAAATTGAACTCAACATAAGACAATGAAGTAAACAATTGAAAAGAATAATTCCTGGCGTGTCATGATTCGATCCTTTCGTTGTAGTCTCGTCGTTCTCGTTTGCCTCCGAGTTTGTGGAGTCGGTCGAGTAGGTATGCTTGCCTCTCGTCCCCTCCTCCACAACACCAGTCACATCCATGGAGTTCACGATCCATGGTGTCAAGTTCATTGTTGATCCAAGCACATTCAGCTTTGGGGTCAGTCATCTGTATGCCTCCGCGTTGACTCGAGTGTTGATGAGTTCCTTGAGGTGGTCCATCACCTCGTCTACGTGTCCTGACTTCATGATCACCAGTGCCCCGAGTATGGGGATCAGTTGATCCGTTTCAAGTGAGTTGAGTTCGTCAATGATTTCTTCGAGTGTCATGTTCAGAGTCCCCACTGTCCGGGTACTCGTCCAGCTACCCCATCAGTGGGGGTCACGTCGCTGCACTTCGCCCCATGTTTCGAGTCTGGGTCCAAGTACTTCATGATGTCGAAGTCCTCTCTTTCTCCGTTGTAGCACTCATCATCTGAGTCCACGAATGTCTCGTGACACCACTCGTGCAGGAGTGTTCGCTCGGTGAAGTCGTAACCGTAGAATGGTGTGCCCATGGGTTCGATCTTCATGAGTGCTGCAAACCTCTTGTCAGTCGAGGTGACGATCTTGTAGTGCATGAAGGGGTAGTCAGGGTGACTCCATCTTTCGAGCTTGAGGTTGTAGGTTTCCACGATGTCTCGGTAGTGCTTGAGGTTACTATTCATTGGTCATTCTCCTAGTGTTGTGTAAGTGGTGCAGTGAATCACCCCTCGACTTCCGAAATACCAGAGATTCAGAAGCCCAAAGGGGGATATAGCTGCCCCAGCCCCCCGACGGCTTCGACCGGAAACGCAGCTAACGCACGAACAAGAGGGGAGAACCAAGTAGAAGTCCCCTGTGGTGTAAAAAGTGAGACTAAAAGTACAACTTACCTGTGTATTTGAGTTGAGAAGGTCACATGACTGGGCGACCCCAAAAAAAAAGCCGAGCACCCCGGAGGGTGCCCGACTCCTGGCTCCAGGCTCTCAGCCAATGTCCTCGAACATGAGTCCCTTCGCACCGTGCTGTGGCCACGCGAGTCGCTCACCTTCGTCGGCTCCCCACACGTCAGACTTCCACTGGTACTCAGGCTGACATTCACTGATCCAGTTCGATCCGTCTCGTGCACCTCGCAGCATCACCTTCATCGACAGCTTTCTGAACCCGTCCCCGTCCGACTCCAGGCCGTCGAACTTCTCCATCAGTGCCTCGGCCACGTCGCACGACTCGTCGCACTTAGCCTCCATCGGGCTACCGATCTCGACTTCCGTGAGCCAGCTCACGTCAAGCCAGATGCGATCAGCTTCACGCTGACCTGCCATCACGAAGTAGCACGGGATTGTGTGCCATTCCTGGCCTCGGTCATCCTCGACGGAGTGAACGTCCCCGAGAAACAGAACTCCTGGCAGCCAGCGTTGTCCGACATTGGGCTTCACTTTCGCAGCGACGCGCTTGGATCGAATGATTGGGCTACCCCTGTGCACCTTCGGTGAGGTCTTCTTGGTCTTGCGAACGGTCTTTTTAGTAGCATTGGTCATGTGATGTCCTTTCTTAGAACATAAAGTGATTAAAGCGAAGAGCGTTGTTGCCCTTCGCTTTGGAAGGGCAACAAAGATCAGAGCGACCGCGTTACAGCCGCACTTAGGAGTACAGCGGGGCCTACGAAGCGGGAGTCCCCTCTTACTGGAGTCCGAAGGGGGTACCGGCCCCTCGACCGGCTGCTGTCTTTGTTGACGAAACACCCAATCTGTCTGAGAATTTTTAAAAATACCAGCAATACCAGACCTCTCTCTCCTTTTATAGAGAGTAATCTATATAAAGAATAGAGCGATACTGGAATACCCGGTATCGCCCTATCCCCTCTGACGGTCCCTCCTCAAGGGAGGAACAGGTTAATCGTTTACTTCACCGTAAAAATAGTGGATCAAGTATTGGAGAGCAGCATCTCGCGTTGCTTTCTCCTTCTCACTAAATTTCCTCGGCCCCGAACTGACCATGGACGGGTTACCTTCGACTGAAGAAAGAGTGTATGAAGGTTCCTCCCGCTCATGGAGGAACTCCAATACTTGGACTGCTGCCGCAACCTTCTGAGGGAGGGTAGAAGGCACTTTCATGTGAACTTGCGGTGCCGAGTCTGGGGTGATCATGCCCTATCCTTTACTCAATGCTCATCGTCATGCTCGATTTTGAGGGTCAGACCTGAGACCCCCCGATCATGACCTTCATTCATTGATTGTCGAGTCTGACGTAGATCCCAAGAAGAATCCTGAACAATCTTCTGAATCAGGATGTTCTTGGGTACATGCATTTTAACACCGTTGGCCTTGAGCCACGAGTTCCACTGCGCCCTAATGATGCTGTTGGCGGTAAACCCTCCCGAGTTTCTATGGAATCTAGCCTCAAGGAAGCTATCAAAGGGATTGTTCTGGAGGTGATACAGGCGCATTGCCTCACCAGCAGCATCAGGGACAGGCCATTTGCTCTCTCGATCTGCATTCTCCAACTCCATAGCACCCTGCACTGCCCAAGCGGCAATACCCGGCAACTCCCTGCGGAGGTCATCCTCAAGGTCAAAGTCTTCTCTACCCTCAAAGCTGACCTCAAAGGGCAACACCATCATCTTCCCTGACAAACCCCTACCCTTATTGGGCAGAACAGGGATCTCATTGGATTGCATCAGGGGTGCGGCGTTGATTGTGATGTTTCTGACCTGCCTCTTGTACTTGGCATTGATGGTCATGGGGTCACGGCCCACGATGTTCTTGAGGACCCGGCAGACCTTCTCGCCTGCCTTGCTGTCAATTTCAGAAACCTCGCTGATGCTGAGAACTTTGCTCAACTCCAGTCCGTCCAGCCCGAACTCGTTTGCGAGATCTTCGAGCGACGTACTGAGGTACGCAGTTTTACCTGTAAGCTGCTTCAACACATTACATATTGTACCTTTGCCCCCACGGATCTTGCCATACATCAACAACCATTTGGCATATTTTCTGGTGCCCATCAATGAGTACCCGAACCACCGCTGCAACAAACTGGCCCACAACGGATCACCGTCACCCCATTCATCCACAGCCTTCAACCATCTAGGGCACGTAGCATCCGGGTCATACTTGAACGGAACAGTAGACACATCAAACCATTGCTGGTCTCGATCCAACGTCTTACCATTCTTGATGTCGATGATAAGATCCTGAAACGCAATGCAGTGTGCAGCATCTACGTCAGGCCCCTCCACATTGGGGGGAGTCAACCAACAAGGAACAACGTCTTGATCCAACCGACACAAAGCTTCGAGCGCATGAAGAACGCCTTCGACCTTTGCTTTGTCCGGTCCGTATCTACGGATGACCATTCCGTTTGCGCCGTTTTGTTCCCAAACTGCATCTTCCAAGATAAACATGAGCTTCTCACGTATCTCTTCATCGCAGATTAAACGCCATCTCAAGTCATCCCAGTACCAAAATTCACCTCTCCACCGATATAGACCTTGATGTCCTTTGTCAGTTGTGAAATAATCTCTTAGCACTCTCCTTGAAACTTTCATTGGTTCCAAGGAATCCAGTGGGTTATTAATCCAGTTCATAAGAGCCTCCCTGCTCTACATAGGTAATAAAAATGATTAGCTCCACTTCTTATGCCCCCGGCCTTGCAGGACTTCTAAGCACTATTAGAAAAGACGATGTGACACAGCGTCGTAGAAGAGGTACCCGAAGGAATGCTGCGGGTACAAGTGGCGGTCGTTTGTTCGAGCGACGACAAAAAACAAGACCTGTTACTGGGAGTTCTAGCTACTCAGCCGATAGAGCAGCAAGTCTTCAGGCTAACAGAAAACGAGAAGCCGATGAGGCCGAAAGAAGAAAATCTCGAAGACAAAATGAAATGAAAGAAAGAAGAGAAATAAACAAGGCACGGCAAGAATTTATGAATTCACCTGAGTATAAAGCGAGGGAACGTGAGCTCAGACGTAAAAGAGAAGAACTATATAACCACCCAGAAAAAGTTAAGGCAAGAGAAGAAGCAGCACGGCTTAGATACGAAAAAAAGAAGAAGCAGTGGAGTGAAAATTTATTGTCTGATAAGCCGTGGCGAAGCTGGATGGATCTTTAAAGGCTAAATTCAGTAGGAGCATTAGCTTGATCGAAGATAACGAACAAGTTTACCTCTCCTTTGGTGGGGGGCTAAGACTCTTTTCTGAAGAGTACTTCATTAAGGAGCTTGCCCCTGTAGGCATGTCCACCAAAGGGTTTCGTTCATTCTGTAGATCTCTCAAGGTCCCCTTGATCTTCATCGGGGACAATGTGTTTGTTGATCTGTCTTCCTTCCAACTTGCAATCAAAGCGATTACTCGAGTTGGTCAGCCTGACTTCTTTGTTCCGGGGTGCAAGCCCTTGCGGAGGAACAAGTGGAAAGGCGCAAAGGAACTGGACAGAGAGTACTTCGAGAAGGAATGGGAAAATGTGCTTGCCGAGTTGATTGCGGGCCGCAAGAACTCCGGCATGAAGACCCCCACTGAGGTTACTGACCTAGCGCGTCGTGCTGCAAAGCGCATCACAGACATGGCACTCCAGATGCAAGCATCTAAGAACCAAGAAGAGTACACCAAGAAAGCACGCGCTCTCCTCGAAAAGGAACTTGACGAATGTTAGCACGCAGCCTTACTGCACTGAGAAAAGTAGGTTCTAGTGTTGTCGATGCTAGTACGGGTCAGGTCGTGCCTCCTAACATGTTTAGGGCTGCACAGAAATCTTTGACCGACCCAAAAACCAAAGGGATGACTCCGGTAGGAAGTATTGAAGAAGCAGCACTTGTAAAACCATTCAAGAAAGCTGTTCAAGAATACGAGGAACGCACGGGTCAAAAGATACCTAAGCAAGGCCTTATTCCTTTTATGGAATTTGTCAGAAGGGAAAGTCCAAACCTTGGAAAGATGCTGGACAGCCCTGATAAAAATACTTTCAATACAGGTCTTCGCATTTTGAAGTTGTTGGGTGAGCCTGTTAGGGCTGGGGGTGTGGGACCAAAGGGAGGTCCACTAAAGAAAAAAGATATAAACATATTCGCTGATGCTTTTGTTAATGCACCCGGTAGAGACAAGATAATTGCAGAATCTGCTGCTGCTAGGAAACTAGGTCCTAACGAGTCTTGGACGCTTGTTGACCGTACTAATCCAATGAAGGCATTCAGCGGTATACCAGATAGAATCTTGAACCGACGCTATGACCTAGTTGCTCAAAGAAATCCCAAAGCTCTTAAAGATCTTAAAGATGGTTTAAACAAACTAAACGAGGCGATGGATCGGGCTGTACGGCCTAAAGGTAAACTTGTAAATACTTACAATCGAACCTTTAAAGGTGAACGTAGACAACTAACTTTAAATGATCTTAGAAGAGAAGTTACTGCAAAGACAGAAGGAACACTTCCTGTTATTAAGAAGGAGCCGGGCAGGACACGAGCACACAAAAGTGATCCTTTTGTTTCTACCGAAGATGATGTTACAACTCGTCAGGGTCTGGTTGCTCTTGGTAGAAAAGATCCTGAAGCTTACAGAAAGATCGAAGAAAAAGTTATTGTCGATCTAAACAAGTTCAACAAAAAGTTCCCTCTAGGAAAAGAAACAAATTCGGCACAAGCTGCTCAAGAAGAAATTGAAAAGATCTTTAAGAGACCTTTCTATAAGAACAGCGAAGCAAATCGCCAGTTGTTTATGGACAAGATTCCAGCGTCTCGAGGAATCCCTGACGACTTCCATAGCTACACAACTCTTCAAAAGCTACAGAAGCAACAATCAGGAGGAAGAAGAAGCGCAGGCGAAGAGCAAAGCTATCGTAAATATGACTCGGGCGGAGATTACATAGATGTTTCGGGGGCCGAAGAAACATTTGCGTTTGGGGAAAAAGGTCAAGGCTCAGGTATTAGAGCAGGACTTCCTAATTTCCCAATCCGATCAGGCATGATTGATGTAAAGAATTATGTTCGGGATACCTATGATGCGGGGGATGCTCAAAGAATAATGAGAATTCTTGACGGACCTACTTATGAAATGGTCGATCTTAAACGTACAAGCATGTTCCAAAAATTGGTTGATGAAGTAGGTAAAGATGAAGCTCAGAAACTTAGAACAATGGCAGGTAATGTAAACCTGATTCCATTCTAGTAACAGGATTTAATATGCCCCCTAAGCCAAAGAGACTTTCAAAGCACAAGAGTGAAGTAAAGAAGCTTGAGTCTGGTGACGAAACGATCAAGTCATTCTTCTCACTGGACGGCGCAGCACTTGCACTTAAGTCCAACGACTGGCAGATCCAAGAAGAAATTACGCAACTTGTAAGACATTCTAGGGATGCTGACCCCAAAGTCTCATTGCGTGCAATGCAACAACTTCGTAGTATCCTTAAGGATATTGCCACCGTTAACGGATTGATTGGCGAACAGTCAACTCAAGTTACCGCAGAAGAAGAAGGTCGTAAGGTAGTCATGACTGGCGTAACCAAGCGACTTGTATCTAACATGAAGGAAGAATTACCTGATGTCCTCCACAACAAAGAAAAGCCCTACTTCGCAGCCAAGTACTTCCCCAAGCGAGAAGATCCTACCGAAGGTAGTTGAAGGTGCATTCGGTCATCTGGATAAGATGGACGAGATGTCGTTTGCTAGAGCAGGCGGACCTTCATTGCAGAGCCTTGGCATTGTGTCACCCGGAGATGCATTCGGAGATGCGATGAGACTAGGCGGTCTTATCAAGAAAGAGATCTTTGACAACAAAGATATGTACACCAGCCTTGCGCTAGGCTTGGAGAAGAAGTCAGTTGCTCACATTGATTTTCATCTTCTTGCTTCTGCGATGTGCTCTGTTGCTGCATATCAGGTCGTTGTTAAAGAGGGCTTTGAGTGAACGTAGTCCCAATCCCAACAAAGGCGGAAGGTAATCCTCTTTACCCTCTGCCCCCTGACTACGTTGAACTGACCCCCGAAGGCCAGCGTCTTGCTCGTGTCAATGCGTCAAGACAATGGATGGTCAGGCATACAGATCCTCAAATGAAAGCAACTGCATTCGCTGCATCGTTGCATTTCTTTGACAGCTACTATTTGTACCCCGACGAAGAAGCGGACTTCAATCCGTTGTTCTACGACGAAGAACCTTTGGAAGCACCCGCAGGTCACTTTGCAATCTACAGGTTGTGGGCCTTGTCCAATCGAAGCATTACGGTTGCGCCTCGTGGTTTTGCCAAGAGCAACTGCATCCGAAAAGCCATCCTGCTCCAGATGATCACGAGGCCGGGATATTCTTTTATCTACGCAACCTCGTCTCACGACAACGCAGCGCAGACGGGTCAGATCCTCAAGTCACAGTTCATCGACAACAAGAGGATTTTTGATGACTTTGCCCCTGACTTCCCCGACAATAGGATCGTACCTCGTCGGGGGGAGAAATCCTTCGGCATCGAATTGATGTACCTCAACAACGGAGCGTGGTTGAGGTCCTTGTCTTCTGAGTCTCGTCAGCGTGGTGGTCGCCCTAGGTGCTACCTTCTCGACGACCCTGAATACGATGGTAAGGCTGGAACCTCACTATCTCTTCTGCGTTCCTACATGGAACAGTTGTTGTTCAAGGTTGTCATGCCCATGGTCACTAGGAGAGACACTAGTGTTAGATGGTTGGCTACGTTTGTTTCCCGTAGGCATTATGCGTGGCACGCAATGGATGTGGAAGAAACACCAGACGGTGTGCGTTCTCGTGATCCTCGTTTCGATGAGTGGTCTCGTCTTGTTCTTAAAGCAGAATACGAAGACGATAATGGAGTGCCTCACTCTTGTTGGCCTGCTATGTGGCCTCTTACTGATGCCGACAAATCAAAGGATCCAAGACTCAAGGACTCTGTATCCCTCGAACAGATCAAGAGAATGATCGGGTCTGCCAACTACCGGGCGGAGTATATGGCCGATCCCGGTGCAGCCGAGGATCAACACTTCGGTCAGCTAGAGGAAGTCAAGCACGGGTGGTGGATTGACGAAGCCGACGGTCTGATGCCCAAAAAGAGTGCTTCGATTATTAACTGGTACGACAAGGAGGGGGCCAAGGTATCCATGACCCTTTCTACGTTTGTGAGGGACAAGGTAAAACTCTTCGTCACTTGCGACACTTCCTACACCAACACCAAGGATTCGGACTACAAGGTAGCCACCTTGATGGGGTATGAACCCAAGGATGCAATCCTGTTTGTTTTGGATAGCTGGGCAGGTCAGACAAAGGAATCAGTCTTGATTGCCAAGGCATTCCAAATGGCTGAGAGGTGGGGGTGTCGTTCTATTCACCCCGAGGTGGTTAGGCAATCGTTTTCCTTGTATGCCACGATGCAATCCATTGTGCAGCAAAGGGCTGTAGAGATGGCGGGCGTTCAGGAGCTACCCAAGATCGTGCCTTTGAAGGTGGGTCACATGGACAAAACAGCCAAGATCAATGCTCTTGGTTTCCGTTTTGAGCATGGCTTGATCAAGATGCCCCTTCGTCGCAGGTACGACAAACCATGGAAAATGCTGTATGACCAACTTGAAGAGTTCAACCCTGATGCTCCAAATGGCGGTCTTCAGCATGATGATGTTCTTGATACTGTGGCTATGTCTATGTTCATTGTGCGGGGCCGTACAATCTACGACCCGGCAAAAGAAGAAGCCATATCCCCGATTGATAAGATCAAGAACGGAATTATGGTAGACCCGGATACAGGAATTAACTTTGCAGAATGCATCGACCCCCGTACAATCACCTTGGAACAAATAGATGACCTCTCCCGACACAGAACAAAAAAACTTGCAGACGAATCTAAAGTCTGACCCAAGGTATGTTACTATTCCTTTTGAATACTACAGAACCTTGGTCTCCCATTTCTATTCTGTGATGCCCTCGTCGATCCCTGACGAGGTTATGGCCGCTGAAGAAATAGAACCAGATCCAACACCCACTTCAGTGGGGGGGAACTTAAACCTTGCTGGGGTCAATCTTTTCGATGAGATGCCAGAAGGCTACAGGAAGTTGACGAACAATGCCGATTGACAGCGTACAACTACCCAAAGATAAAAAGTCACTTGCTCGCGTAATTGACATGCATATTGATAAAGAGACCTCACGCCTTGCTTACCGCAGGGCTATGTGGCTTCTTGCTTGGTATTATCTAAATGGGTACAGACGCTTCGATGTGTTCTCCCCCCAACACAATAAGATCGTCCCGCATTACCTTGACCAAGATGGTAATCTTGAGTTCCAGTCCCAAGAACTTATTTCGATGATTGACCGTATCTCTGGTCGTCTTTTGTCTATGGACTTGAGGCCCAAGGCTATGCGTCAGGGTTCATCACTTAGCGGAATGAAGGAACGTGCATCAGCCCAGTTGATTGCCGATGCTGTCTTTAGTGACCACCAGCTTGATGAAGTCAAGTCTCAGTTTGCTCACATCTTTACGACTCTGGGGTCTTGTGGCATTTGCGGCCACATCTCTGACCACCCCACTATCGGTTTGACTGCTGACCTTGAGGTTGTGCACCCGAAGGAGTTGTTCCCTTTCCCCTCTTTGAACACTGACTTTACCAAGGCTAGGGGTATGGTGCGCCAGCGAATGGTGCCCTACAACTACCTTAAGGACATCTACGGCAGAAAGATCGACAAGCAAAAAGCTGAGATGGATGTCTGGGTCTGGGAGCAAGGGCATGACATGGAAGTCCCTGATGAATACGGGGTCGAGCAGTCATACAACAGAGATAGTACTTACAAGCTCCCCTACACCAAGGCCGAACTAAACACGGAAATGGATGTAGTAAAGATCCGAGAGGTTTGGCTTGACGGCCCTCGAGGTACCTGCTCTCGATACATTGTGAGTTCTGGCGGGGTAATCCTTGAAGATCAAGACCTGTCTAATGCTGAGGTCTATTGCCCCATTGGCTTTGCTCGGTTTATGAACTCAGGCACATTCCACGGCATGGGCATGTTTGACCTGATGTTCTCTCTGGTTAGAGAACTCGAGCGGATGATGAAGTCTCTCTTTAACAACATCCGAGACATTGATAAGTACGGCGTGGTTCTGATGCCTCACGGCACAGTCAACGACCGAGCAATGCTGCGAGATGTGGGCAAGGGTCTTCGTTACATGACCTACTCAAAGGATGCATTGATGGGCGAAGACTTCAGGCCCATTGTTATCCAGCCTACTAATGCAGGGGACGCACCCGGTAAGGTTGCGTCTTATGCCCGCGATGTCATGAAGCAGTTGTCTCCCTTGCAGGATCTGATTGCTGAAAAGGGTAGGGTTGACAGTGCTGCTGGTTTGCAGTTCCTCGATGAACAGTTGAACCAAGCCATGACCAGCCCAACTTCTGGCATCCAGAATGCATTTGGAAAGATGTACAAGTCAGCAGTGTCTTCTGCGTCTCGTCATATCTTGAGGACTAACCCGACTCTGCCAGTAAACAAACTGACGTTGGATCTTGCAGGAGCAGTCATTGACACCGAAGCAGGCACGGTCAGCTTCAAGGATAACCCTCTTCCCAACATGGCACAGATCAACTTTGGGGTTAAAGAGATCAACCCAAAGAGCGCACTTGCCCAGAAAGAAGAAGCACTCAAGCTTTATCAAGCGCAGCTTACAGACCCTAATGGTCTGAAGCTTTATGCTTTGAAGGAAGGCTTGGACTTTGCGATGTGGATGGAAGAGGAGAAGGGCGCATACGAAACTGTAGTCCGCAACATCCTCACCCTCTTCAATGATGGGGGGAACACGCAGCAGGTGATCCTTACACCCCACACTGCAAGACCCGACTTGCAGCTTAGAGTCTTGTCTTCGTTCATGTCCAGCCCTACTATGGGTCTTGCTGAACCCCAAGTCCAAGACGCATTTAAAACTTACAGGGAAGCATTGATTTCATTCATGGGCCAGATGCTTCCTTCTATGGTTCCTAACCCAGATGAGTTGGAAAACATGGGTATGCAACCTCAGCAACCACAAGGCCCGCAACAAATGCAAGCACCTCAAGGAGCAATGTAAATGAGTGAAGAAGAACTGATCAGCGGAGAAGAAGAAAACACCATCACTCTCGAAGACGAAATCGAGATTGATGGTCGTGTCTATACTCTTGGTGAGATCATGGAAGCAAAGCAAAACTTTGATTCTCTGAATCAGGAAGTGCAGGGTCTTCGTGAATTCAAGACCCACACAAACGCACTGATGTCAAATGATCTCGATAGTGATGCTCGCCTGAAGGCTGCTCGTGTCGTTCTTTCTGAGTCAGGCTATACGCCGGAGCAGATTGAAAACTACGTCAACGAGTACGAAGCAGCCATGAATGGTGAAGAAGGCGATTACGAGTACGAAGAAGAAGAAGACACAGAATCCTACGAAGAAGAAAGCCCTGAAATTATGTCAGACGATCCCCGCATTGATGAAGCCCGCCGCATGGCGGAAGAGTCCAGTAACCAACTGAAGCAGTATCGAATGGAAATGCTCCAGAAGGAAATGCAGCGAGGTATCAACTCAGCTATTGACAGCAATAGAGACCTCGGTGTAATCTTGGGTCGTCTTAACGATGATGATAATCCAGAGGCATTTAACAATGCCAAGGGTCGCTTGGAGCAGCAAATCCACGACCAGACACTGAAGATGCTTCAGGAACGACGTTCCAGAGAAGGTAACTTCAGCGAGTCTTGGGTCGAGGAAACTGCAAAGAAAGCGGCAGATGAAGTTGTTGGAACATACCGGACGGTAATCGGTGACATTGACTCTATTGGTCGTGCACCGGAAACAGTTTCTGGAGAGACCCAGCTTTCATCAACGCCTCCTGTCCCAGAGCCAACCTACAAGGAAGGCATGAACAGGGGTGATGTTGATTCCGCAGTCACTAATTGGACTACGGATGCTCTCTCACGACTGGCAGAACAGTCCTCTGCTGGTGAAGAAACTAAAGCCTAACGGAGTAAATTACAATGGGCGCAACAAGTGGTTCACTCTTCGATCTGCATTCAAACCGCATCGAAGAAGTGATTAATAAGAATATCGAAACGTTCCTTCCGGCAATGGATCCGGTTTGGCGCGATACCGTGGTCACCTCGCAGGGCGTTGGTCCTGCTTCTGCCATCGGTCGAGACATGTCGATCATTAAGGTCTACATGGGTTCGATGGCTGGTGTCCTTAACATGAGTACTCCCCTTGCAAACGGGAAGGAGTTTGGTCTGTACGGTGATGACACTGACACATTT
>Ga0209645_1000582_pt1 | contig 18749 bp, 32 predicted proteins | sample ETNvirenome_6_30_FD_184070 | JGI IMG/M metagenome (GOLD analysis project Ga0209645, IMG submission 184070) | Marine viral communities from the Pacific Ocean - ETNP_6_30 (SPAdes) (version 2) | ecosystem: Environmental > Aquatic > Marine > Oceanic | place: Pacific Ocean | collected 2013-06-19
TTCGTTAAATGAACTGCGGTAGTTCGCCAGATGAACTGGAACTATACCTAATATCTATACCTAGTAACTAAACCTATATAACTATTTAGGTGGGTTGGATTTGGATATATTTAAATCTTATGATATAATGAATTTTATATTCATCCACGAATATACGACACAACAACTAAGGGAATAAGGCAGTCCTGCGAGGCTGCTTTTCCTTAGATTAGGAGATAATGATGAAATTAGAACAGGTGCTAGCGTATTTACACCAAAAATACGATAACGCAGAGATATTTCAAGAATGTAGCGACGAATTTAGCCCATATGATGCTGAAAGTAGTATAACATTGCTTGAATATAAGTCTAGAAGAGCTGATTATCCTGAAATTATGATAGAAGGACTTAAAATTCAGAAAAATTTACGAATATCTAACCAAACAGGCAAGAAATTTGTCTATGTGAGTGAATTTGAAGGGAAAATTCGTTCTTGGGATATAAATAAGCTTGTAGAAGACAATTATGACTTTGGTTGGACACTAATGTGGCTACCAGTAGAAACAGATATTACTGATAGCGAAGAGCATATGTGGAAAATTGTTGGCTTCCTTAACATTAAGGATGCGACAGAGCATTAATTTGCTTTTAAAGAGAGGGTATGGTATAATAGGAACTATGGATAAAGAGAAAAGAGTCGAACACCCAGCGAAAGCTAGTGACTTGACCGTCTACACAGATATGCAAATGTTTTTACTTGCATTGGAGCAGACTGGTTTAGATAAAGAAAAGCTTTTGTGGGTTGTTTACAACTGGAAGAGCAAGAGATTGTTTTCAACTTATTGTGCTTGGCATTTTGCTGGCAGACCTTATGAAGGTGACGATAGGTGGGAGGAATTTACAAATTTAGATTTTTCTTTTATTGGTGAGATAGAAGAGATTAATTTTGATTTATGATATAATATATCATATCACCTAATCAAGCGAATAGCCGATGTGGGAGTGATTCACGCAAGTGAACGATAACCATCGGCTTTTTGCTTTCTTAGGGGGTTATGATAAAGTAGTACAAATAGTAGTTAGGAGATATTATGGAAGATTCACCATATCAAGAAGACCTACAACCTATTCAAGGTGAGTTAGGCAACATTGTTGATAAAGGTCCTGAACTAAAAACCTTAGAAGAGCTAGAAGAAGCAGGCTTAGTTGGTATTAGTTGGAACGAGTGGTTGGAATGTGTTCAATGGTTATCAATTAGATACACAACCGGCGACAGTTCACCATCCAATTGGGACGATATAGAATTACAGGCAATGTATCAAGATTTACAAGACTGGAGTTACAAAGACGTTCAAGGAGCGATAATCAAACTTCACAATGAGGGTAGGTCATTTGCACCAAACTCATCACAGATTATTGGAATGCTTAACCGACTTGGTTCAGAAGTTGTTATTAGTCAGAGAAAACTTAAACAAGCTAAGAGTGGTGCAACTACAGAATGTGCCGCAGGTGGTGAACACGAATGGTTTGAGTTAGGATGGCTACACGACGAATATGGTGACCCACAATTTTACGAGGCTTGTGGAAAATCAGTAAGTGTTCAAGCAACTGCGTGTGGTGCAGAGCGAGTAGTTCCAGCACCAGAGCATCAGCTTTATGCAAAGCCAGAACCAATGTGGTTAGAGAAGTTTGTAGACACTGCTAAGAAGATGAAAATACCAGAGCATAGAATAGATTGGATGCTATCTAATGCTAGACCTCATCTAAGAACTTATGCAGAACATTTGAAAAAGTATGGACCGCCAGAAGAAGCGGCTGTAGAAGGGACAATAGAATAATGGCTACTTATAAGCAGGAATTTATAGATAATTACTTTAAGGATAAATCACAAGCAATGCAAGAAACTATGGGTTTCTATTGGGCTATGAAGTCAAGAGACTTTATCCCGTTTATTGCAAAAGTATTTAAAAAGTATATGTGGGTTCTGCAAGAACCAAATGATAGTGGTATATTTCCAAATCCAAAATCAGACAACACAGTGACTTGTTTTCACGAGTTTCAAGATTGGATGGATGTAGCTTCCACTAAAGCTTGTGTGTCTATGGCTAACAGATGGAATTCTGTAGATAAAAAGCCATCCAAAGAATACACAAGTAAAAGTATTATTGAGCAGAATCACAAGTTTGCTAATGGTGCAGACCAATTTGATAACTGGACTTACAAGAACAAAAGAAATTTTGTTAGAGAAGCTTTGTGGAACTTTGATGATGAAGCTGAAGCATTTGGATATTCTGTTAAAGAATTTGCTGGACAATTGCTTCATAAACTTATTATTGAAGCTGGAATTACAATACACCCAGAAATGCCAGAAGATTTTGATGCTAGTGGTGAAGTTGGTTGGGATTGGAAAGTCAAAGAGATTTGGAACTTTATTGATACTTTAGAAGAGCACAATCAAGGATTACCAACTAGAACAGAAGATGCACCAGAACAAACTGAAGATGGTTTAGATTTAATTAGTTCAGCTATGGGAGCAGATGATTTTCTGTGGCACGTAGTTGACCATTTATTGAAAAGTAAGTAGTATTAAATTTCCTACGAAATGGACAGCGTAGGATAAAAGGAATATTGTCCGGAAAGGTATTTGTAAAAAAATACTGGAGCCGGCTTGCTTGTCACAATTACAGTTGCGGGACAGTGTAGGATTTTCAGTAATCCATATTCCACAAAAAGGGAACCGGAAATTAACTAAATGTTGTATGGGGATACAAGATACTAAATGTAGTGTTTTAGTATAAGTTAAATATAGGTTCCCTATTTTTACGCCCTTGTTGGGGTGGTCCCAACTCGTATTAGCATTATTTAAATAATGATACAACTAGTTGCTGGCGTAAACGACGACGAATTAAGAGGGTATACTTAAAGGGTCGGCAGTTAAGTAGCAATACTTAACGGTTTGTCCGATACCCTCCCATCGTCGGCTCTCTTAGGAGAGCCGTATCTAAAATAAAAGTTTAAAACTAATTTGCATTATTTTCAATATGTGGTATAATGTATATATACGATACAAAAGGAGTAATTGTGAACAACGAGCAATTTAAAAAATTTGACTTTGATATTATGAAAGTCACCAGAGGATTAGACGTACATCCTTATCACACTACAGAAGTAGTAGATTATGACTCAATAGAGTTAAATGTATTTGGATATGCTAATCCAACAGAAGTATTTTGGAAGTGGGCTTCTAAAGCACAAAGAGACTACACAAAAGTAGTCAGAACTGATGCAAGAGATAGTTTTGTATTCAGATATCCAGCCGGCGAATTGGAGGAAGAATAATGGGTGGAATATTATTATGTTCTAAGTGTGATGTGAATTGGCATTCACACGATGGTACAGGTTCTTATGTTAATGATGAACATTACTGTGAAAACTGTACTCAAGAAATAGAAGCTTATTGGTTATTGAGAAGTGAGGAAGAGTAATGTATAAATTTGATGAATGGTTATCAAGTGCACCTTGTGAATTTATTTATGTAAAAGATGACGGAGATATCATAAGCATTGATTTCATTGTTTCTTCATTGGAGGAAGAATGACAAACAGTTTATGTTACGTATGTCACGAAACTCCTAATCAATTTGCAATTGTAGACCAAGTATTGGTTTGCTGTTTGGATTGTTTAGAGGAATAACTTGCATAAATTTACAAGTTGTGATATAATAGGATTATGAAGAATAGAATAAGTAAACGCATATATAACATATGCCTAATAATTTTAGAGAAGTATGACTATCCAAGAGGTATTGTCTGGAATCTTACTAAAAAGGTTTATGACAAAGCTTTTTATGGTGCTTTTGGCTATAGTCCGTATTCATCAGAAGCTATGGATGAACACGATAGATATATGGACAATCAAGAATATATTGCCCGTATGAGTGTGGATGGAGAATAGATATGTTTTGGTTAGGAAGTATTTTAAGTAATAACGGTAGTGGTCCGTATGGAGTCACTATTTGGACAGAAGATAATACTAAGTATGACTTTTGGTTTAAGTTCCAATGGTTACAATATCTTTACCAATCTTACGCTAAGCGTAATGGCTTAAAAGAAGAGGGAGCTATTGTATATTCAAATAAAGTTTGGAGAGTTTGGAAGCTAAGACACAATATTGCTTACAGGCTACATTATAAATACGATAGACCTTACGGTATGGGAATTTATGCTAAGATTCCTTACAGGTGGACTTATAAACTTAAGAACGCCGACAAAGTGGAGTACACAAATGGAAATAAGGCAGTTAAAAGCTAACTTTACAATTGCAGACGAAATTAGTCTGGAGATGGCAAATTCTGAGACAAAAGATTTGACATCAGAGGAAACACGTGATATAATTGAAAAGTATATTGATAAAAAGCTAAAAGAGCAAGGAATCAATGCTTTTAATATACAAATGACTTTTAGAAGTAAGGTAATAGACGACGTATGAGCAATATGACTTTTGCAGATGATTTTGAAGAATGGTCTACAGAATTAAAAGAAACCGGTAACGGTATCAAAAGATTTGAGATACCTATTGAGGGTAAGGTAGTAGTTTTAGCAGTTGATATGCTAGATGCTATGAAAGCACTTGAAACTAAATTAAGTGTTGTGCCTACACATCAATTCAACTTGAAGCCTAAGTTAGGTCAAGTAGAGATAACTGATTTAGTCGGTTACGAAGAGGAATAATACGCAACAAGCGTATATGAAGTATAAATCTATTTAAAGGTGGTATTGCTATGTCTGATTTTACAGATTTGCAACTTAAACTATACAGCCAATGTGCTGTAACTAAATGCAGTAGACCTATGCAACCTAACAATGAGGGCGGTTTAGACCTCACAGCTAGCGGCGGCTACGGCGACTTCACTGATTCATTAGGTGAAGATATTAATACATTTAGATTGTGTCATAGGCACGCTCATAAATTTGCTAACTGGTTAAATAACCCAGAAGTACTTGGTATGTACTGGGGTCATAGCCACGCAGGTTATGAGCCGGGCTTTTGGTTCGGTCATCCAAGCTGGGAACAGCGTACTTGGTTATCTTACGTAACTATATTTTTCCATAGTTGGTATAAGCAAGGTTGGAAAACAGCTAAATACTATCTAAGGGAACAATTGCGTTCTCACAAAAACTGGTCAAGGGTCGATATTAACGACCACAGTACTAAAGTCCAATGGGGCAAGTACATTGGTCAATTTTTCTTTTTAGATAATCACAGTAAAGGTTTTTTTGTTGGACTTCAACGTAAGCTCCATAGTAAACTTTTTACTCTTGCTAAAAATTATCATCGTAAGCATAGCTCGTTGTATAACGAGATTTGGCAAAAAGCTATAAACGGCGAATTGTCTGAATCTGAAAAAGCTTATCTTAAAGATTTAGGTTTAGCTCTAAAGCACTATGAGGATAGTGAAGAGGAGTAAAGCCTCTATCTAAACTAAAACCCCTCTATTGCTAGAGGGGTTTAGTTTTCCATAATAGTAGTAATTATAGGAGATTCGCACCTAAGTACGTATATCCAAGATTTATTATAGTAAAATAAGTAAATAATGGGTAGTCGAGACATACTTGAAGACATTGCTGATGAGCGAGAACTAGTTGTTGATATCGACTTTCCAGAACTACATCCTGCTCAAGAAGAAGTAAGAGATTCAGAAGCACGTTGGAAAATACTATGTGCAGGTAGACGATTTGGTAAATCAAGGCTAGGTGTACAACTTTGTATGCAAAAAGCTTTAGATGGTGGTCGTGTTTGGTGGGTTGCTCCAACGTTCGCAATAGCTAGAGTTGGTTGGCGTGATGTTGTAGCAGCGGCTCAATCATTTCCTAAAGAAGTCGGTGTAGATATCAAAGTAGGAGATATGACAGTATATTTTCCTAGTGGTGGTTCTATTGCTGTAAAATCTGCAGACAATCCTCAAAGACTCCGTGGTGAAGGTTTACATTATTTAGTTATGGACGAGGCAGCTTTCGTTAGAGAAGAAACTTGGACAGAAGTACTCCGTCCTACACTTACAGAAAATAAAGGTTCTGCATTATTTATTAGCACCCCAATAGGAATGGATAACTGGTTTTATAAACTATGGGAAAAAGCAGAAGTAGCAGAAGATTGGGCAAGATTTCAATTTCCAACAATTTCTAATCCAATGATTGACCCAGCAGAAGTTGAATCAGCCAGAGAAGATTTAGGTGAGCTTGTTTTTGCTCAAGAATATTTAGCAGAGTTTATTTCTGAAGGTGCACAAATCTTTAAACCTACTTGGTTCAATTATTACAAAGAAGGTGTAGGTAAAGTTATTGCTGATGGCAAAACCTACGACTTAAATGATTTAGTAAAATTTGCAACAGTTGACTTAGCTGTATCTACTAGAGAATCTGCTGACTATACAGTCATAGGTGTATTTGGTCATCACATAGAAGATGATAAATTATTTTTATTAGATATGTTTAGAGACAGAGTTGAAGCACCAGATATTATTCCACAAATAAAAAGAATGGTAGGGATTCATAATCTTGAGTGGGTTGGAATAGAGCGTGCTGGTTATCAATTAGCTTTAGTTCAGTTTGCTAGAAGAGAAGGATTAAAAATTAAAGAATTGAGAGCTGACAAAGACAAGCGTTCACGGGCACTTCCTTTGTCTGCTAAGATGGAAAGAGGACAGGTATACTTTCCAACTGAATGTGACTGGGTGGCTGATGTGGAGCGAGAGCTTCTCACATTCCCAGTTGGCGAACACGACGATATCGTCGATGTTTTAGCGTATGCGTGTTTGAGTAGTGCTAGAAAAAGAAAATGGGAAGCATACTAAATGGCTGAAGAGAATAAAAGTTTATACAGAAGAGCAGTAGAGTATCTACAAGCTCCACCACAAAGATTTGATGTTAAGAGAGGACCGTTCGACAAATACGAACAGGTACAGAACTCTGTATGGGGTTACAATACCCAATCCGGTTATTTCCCACAAAAACTAATAGATGAACTAGGTGATGGGTTAGGAAACTCAGCTGTAGTTGCTTGTTTAAATGTTTTGGCTACATCATTTGCTGAGCCAATGTTAAAAGTTTACAAAAAACAAGAAGGCGGAAAGTTAGAACAAACTTCTCATCCTTTAGAAATTTTAATGCAAAGACCAAATGAATTTATATCAGGCGGTATTATGTCTCATTACATTGTTACTTCTTTATCAGCACACGGTGATGCCTTTTTATTAAAAGTTAAAAATAATAAAAATGAAGTAGTTCAACTAATACCATTAATGCCTTCTTATGTAAAAGTTAGAGGTAACGAAAGAGAACTAATAACCCACTATGAGTATCACGCAATACACAAGCAAAATAATTTAAATCCAGATTTTATAGAAATACCTAGAGAGAATATGGTTCATATTCGACAAGGTATGGACCCAGATGACCATAGAAGAGGTTTTTCACCATTACGTTCCGTTATGAGAGAGCTTGCTGGTGATGAAGCTGCAGGACAATTTGCTGTTGCTTTATTACACAATATGGCAGTTCCGGGAGTTATTTTAAGTCCTAAAGATGACACAATGGGTGGTCCAAGCAGGGAAGAAGCAGAAGCAATAGCACAATCTTTTAAATCTAAATTTTCAGGAGCTAACAGAGGTGCACCAATGATTATGACTGGTGCTATGGATGTAGATGTAGTTTCATTTACACCAGAACAGTTAGACCTTAAAGGCTTAAGAAGATTACCAGAAGAAAGAGTATCTTCCGTACTTGGAGTCCCAGCTATACTCGCCGGACTCGGAGCTGGTTTGGATGCAGCTACCTACAACAATACTCGTGAATTAAGAGAGTTTTTTACTGAACAAAAAATGATTCCTTTGTGGTCTGCTGTTGCATCAGAGTTAACTCATCAATTACTACATAAAGATTTTCAAAATAATGATTATGAATACTTCTGTGCTTATGACTTAGAACAAGTAAGAGCACTCGCAGGCGATAGACAAGAACAAGTCAAAACTATGAACTCTGGAGTTCAAGGTGGATTTGTTACGATTGGTGAGGCAAGAAGAAGTCTAGGTTTGGACTCTGATAACTCTCACGATGTTTATCTGAGACCATTAAATATGGTGGCTGTGCCTGAGGGTGAAACTGGAGTTATGACCTCAACAGAGGAGCCAGAAGCCCCAGCACAACCATCTGAAGAAGATGAGGAACCAAAGATTTCAATAGACCAAGATGGAAAAGCTAGTTTGAATACTGGTGCATTTCCACCTGAGGTTAGAAGAAGTAGAATAATTAAAAAACCTAAAAAAAAGAAAGAAGTCACTATTGATTTATTTATGGAGTTTAAAGCTTCAGAAGGAGAATTTGAATTGGATGAGAAAGCCCCTGCGATATCTGCTAAAGTAAAAAAAGTATTACAAAAGAAAGTTGCTGACCATAATGCAAAAGACCCAAAGTATAGAGCTACTTACGGAATGCTTGCCGCTGTGTTCAGAAGAGGCGTTGGTGCATATAGGACTAACCCATCTTCAGTCAGAGGTAATGTCGCTTCAGCAACCCAGTGGGGAATAGCCCGTGTCAATGCCTTTATAAAAGGTCTAAAAGGTAAGTTCCCAAGAACTGCTTTTGACCAAGACTTACTTCCTAGTGGTCATCCATTAAGTTCAAAAAAAGGTATGAAACTTCAGTCTGTTCGTGTAGGACAAACTGTTAGCTGGTCAATAAACAAGGACCCAGACCCACCATCAACTGTTCACGGTGTTGTCACTTCTGTAAATTCTGAAAAGAAAGAAGCAACTATGGTCGTATGGGCAATTATGGAAAATGGTGACCATAAAAAAACTGATAGAAGTGTAACAATGCCTTTTGGTAAACTAAAAGCTATTAAAGATTGGCGTAAAGAAGAAAAAGCTAAAGATAAGATTACTAACTTTCCATCCTCTGGTGATAATCAAAAACTTAGCTTAAGTAATTCTAAATTCAAACAGTTCCCAGATAAAAAATATGTCGATGACCTAAAAGAAAATTATCCAAGAATTTGGAGAAGAGCAGGTACCGGTGGTAATCCTCCTACTTCATTTACTGGTAATGACGCTTATAGGAATTGGACAAAATATAAAGCAGGAGATAGAAGCCCTGCAGTCTTATCTTGGGTAAAGAGAAGAGAAAGTTTTATGGCTAGACACCAAGGCAACACTCGTCTTAACGGCATAATCGCTGTTATGAAATGGGGAGGCGTTACAAAGTCTGGTGTGTCTGCTATGAAAAAAATCGTTAATGAGCAAAAACAGAAAGAGCGAGACAGAGCTAAGAAAGCTAACGAAATCATAAACCCTGACAGTGACGATTTAACAGGTTAAAATAGTATATTATATAGAAAGGTATATATTTTTTATAAGAGGCGAGTATGAGTGACAAATTTAAAAAACAAATAGAGTTTAAAACAATTGATGACGAAAAAGGAGAAGTAGAAGCAGTATTTTCTGTTTTTAACAACGTTGACACAGACGGTGACGTTGTTCTACCGGGTTCCATAAAATCCGGATTCAAAGACAATCAAGTCCCAATGGTGTTCGCTCACAAATGGGACCAGCCAATTGGTAAAGGCATCATAGAGTCAGATGATGAGAAAGCTACATTTAGAGGAAGTTTCTTTATGGGAACTGAGGCTGGTCGTGAAGCGTACGCTCTTGCAAAAGAGATGGGTGACTTACAAGAATGGTCTTTTGGATTCAGGATAAACGATTATGAGTCCGGAAAGTTTAAAAAAGATGGGGAAGAAACTGAATTCGATGTTCGTTTTTTAAAGGACTTAGAAGTTTACGAAGTTAGCCCAGTACTCGTGGGTGCTAACAGAGAAACATACACACTCGCAATCAAATCTGGAGAAGAAGCTATTTATGAATCCAGTGAGGAAAAAGCAGCTATGGATGAAGACATCTTTGATAATGAAGAAGATGCTAAGAAAAGAGCTGAAGAACTAGGATGTTCTGGTTCTCATACTCACGAAGTTAATGGCAAAGAAGTTTATATGCCTTGTTCTACACACGAAGCATATGAAGAAATGATTTCTAATAATGAAAAATCTGCAGACCCAGAAGATGGATGCTGTGGTGGCAATTGTGGCGGTGAAAAGGAATCAGAAGAAACTGTTGAATCAAAATATGGTTCTTGTGATTACGGAGAGACTGGCAAATGTGCCAAAGAAAAAGAAAAAGAAAATAATGAAGATTTATCTGAAAAAGAATCCAGCTTGCAAGGAGTTCGATTTTCAGACGAGGTGAAGGATGTGCTTGCAGCATTAGAGAGCCTCATCGTAAGAGCGAAAGCAATTTCAATCTTACGTGAAAAAGATGGAAGGACAATATCGGAGAATGCTAGTTCTGCTCTAAGAGCAGTACAAGAGGATTTGAATGATGCTTGGAATGAGATAGATTCAATTCTTGGTGATACTAGTGACCAACCTTCTGAACCAGAGAAAGACTTGGAAGAAGTTCCAGTTGATGAAGCACCTTCTGAAGAAATTCAAGAAGATGCTGAAATAGCTGAAGCAGAAGCTGATGTCGCTGTGGAAGAAGAAGCAGAAGTTACAGTTGAAGAGGAAACTGAAGAAGTAGTAGAAGTTGTAGAAGAGGAAGTTGTTGAACTCGAAGAGGTAGACGCTGAATTTGAAGCACTTTTTGCTGAAGCTCAACAAAACATCTCAGAATCACTTGTTGTTGAACTAGACGACGAAGAAGTATAAGCAATATCTATATTGGAGATAAAATATAATGGCAAATTATAAAGAAGAAATTTCCAAGGTTAGAGCTGAGTTAAAAGAAGCTTTTGATTCTGCAGAAGATGGAAAATATTCCGCTGAAGCTAAAGAAAAAATCAAAGGTCTTAACACTGAACTTGCAGGACTTGTTGACGCTGAAAATTTAGCAAAAGCACAAGCTAAAAATGAAAAAGCAATGGAACAAGAAGTGTTTGCTTCAGAAGCACAAGACTCAGCACCTAAGACAGTCGGACAAATGTTCGTTGAATCTGATGCCTACAAAGGTTACAGAGAAGCTGGAATCAAAGGTGTTGACTCTGAAGTAGCTTTCAAAACTACTTTAGGTGCTGGTACAACCAACTCTTTCCCACCGGAAGTTTTGAGACAACCGGGAATCTTAGAGTCCGCTCTTAGAGACCCAGACTCAGTCATTGGTCTTTTTGACCAAATTGACACAAGCCAAAACTCCTTTGCATATATGGAAGAAACAACCTTCACTAACGCAGCAGCTGAACAAGCTGAAGAGGCAACTACTGCTGAAGCTGCATTAGACTTTACAGAGCAAACATCACCAATCAGAAAGATTGGCGTTTTCTTGCCTGTAACAGAAGAACTTCTTGCAGATGTAAACGGAATTCAAGGTTACGTTAATTCAAGATTAGGCACAATGATGAAACTACGTTTGGACAGCCAGTTACTTTCAGGTGACGGTTCTGCTCCTAACTTAGAAGGTGTACTTACAAAATCAGGAATCAATTCATTTGACTACACTGGCGACCCTTATGGTGGCGAGTTAGGCAAACTTGGTCAAATCTACCAAGCAATCACTGAAATCAGAAAAGATGCTTTCGTAGAGCCTGATGCAATTATTATGCACCCATCAGACTGGTATGACATCGTTACATCCGTAACAGACGTTACAACAAGCGGTTCTAAGAACCCTATGTTCGTCGTTGCTGGTGGATTCGGTGCTGATGCTGCTCCAAGAATTTGGGGTCTCCCAGTCGTAGCCACAACCGCAGTTTCCGCAGGAACAGTTCTTGTTGGTAAATTCGGTGGTGGAGAAGCTGCTCACGTCGTGATGCGTCAAGGTGTTGACCTTGCAGTATCAGACTCTCATAGTGACTTTTTCCTTAAAGGAAAATTAGCTATCAGAGCTACAATGAGACTTGGTCTTGTTGTTTACAGACAAACAGCTTTCTGTAAGATTACAAATATGTAATAAGTTCATTTATGTGGGGTGGGCAACTGCCCCACATAGAACTCAATTTTTAAAAGGATTTAAATAAATGGAATATATTAAAGTAGAAAATGATATCTGGAAATACGCAGATGGAACACTTTATGAAGGTGATGTATCTGGTATTAATGGGCAAGCCTCTAAAATTGCTAAAAAAGGTCACGAGTACCAAAAAGATTATTTAGAGTATCACGGATGGGGCAAAAAAGCTGCTCCAGCTCCTAAGAAAAAAGCTGCCGCTAAGAAAGCTCCAGAAACTAAAGCTGTTAAGCCAGAAGACGTAGAAGACAAGTAAGGAGTAGCCAGTGGCACTTTCATCAGTTTCTGACGTTCAATCTGCCATTGGTATAGATGTTTCTACAACAGACGAAACTTCTATTACAAACATTTTTATACCGGCAGCAGACGCAGCTATAAAAAACTACGTAGGTTATGAATTAGAGTATTCTTCCTCAATAACTGATACCTTTGATGGTAACAATGAAGAAGAACTTTACACATCAGTAGCACCTATAGTTGCTATATCTTCTCTTACTGAAGATGCTGTTGCTATGACAGAAGGTAACCAAGAACATTATGTTGCTTACAAAAAACTAGGAAGACTTAGAAAAGTAAATAACAAAAGATGGTCTGATATCAGATATCAAAATATTTCTGTTACTTATTCAGGAGGTTATTCAGATTCTGAGTCATCTGCTGAAGATATTCCAAAAGATATAAAACTTATTAGTGCTAGGTGTGCTGGGAGACTATTTGTAGCATCAGCAGCTTTAGGCTCTCAACAATCAACAAGTGCTGTGTCTACACATAGTGCTGATAGTTCAACAGATTCTCAGTTTCAATTAGTAACTGAAGAAAAAATAGGTGATTACCAAGCAAAATACGAATCTGTTATTGATTTAATGAATCAAGAAATACTTACTGAAGCAGATAAATCAGTATTATCTAAATATAAACGCCAATACTTTACATCGGCATCAATACTCGACTAGACTATACCTTATGGATATAGAATTAAATAAAGCCAAAAGACAAGCATATCTACGTGGTATAGACGATGATAAGTTTCGTGAAGCTTTCTTAGACCAAATGAATTACTTCAGGATGCAAAAAGTTAATCTTGTTGCAGATATGGATGAGATAGTTAATGAATGGCTACAAATACAAAAGAAATACCCTATTAAATCTAAAAAGAAATAATGGCTAGGTACGATTATAAGTGTTCTAAGTGTGAACACGTATTTGAAGTACAACACTCAATACACGAAGACCCAAAGGTTAAATGTGAAAAATGTAAAGCATTATCTATTAGACAAATTAGCAGTAGGGTTAATCTCTATGGAACTGTTGGTATTGATTGGAATACTGACCCTAGCAAAGTATCTCAATCAATGAGAGACAAAGCTAAGGCAGCATCTAAGCGAAAAGTACAGTTTTAAATTATTCTTCTTCGTCGTATCCTACAACATCAATAAGAGGAACTTTACCTACTACTCTACCTTTTTCGTCGTACCAAAATTCGTATTCAACTTGCATTCTTTTCTCCATATAAACAAACATCACAAATTCTCATTGCATCTGTTGTTTGTAATTCTTTTTTACAGCTTCCGCAAAAATATTTATCAATCATCTCCAGCCCAGTTTGGATTACCTTTGTATTCGTCATAGACAGTACGACCATACAAGTCTTCCATTGACAAATAAATCTTTTTAGCTGCAATGTAACCTTTAGTTATTAACCATTTGTATGGTGCAGTAAAAATTTTATCTTCCCACTCTAGAAATTTATCTTTCACCAGCTTCTCTCTCTTGTAGTTTTTGTAATTGCTCATCAGACATAAACCATTCTTTTGGAAAACCATCGTGACGTGACATTTCATACATCTTTTTTTCTACGTAGTAATCACATCTAATTGATATAAAATTACAAATATCACTTACTTTTCTTGCTAATCTTAATCTTAAGTTCACTGTTCTCTCCTTAACTTTGAAATATACTTATAGTCTTGCTCCCAACACCATTTACTTGAGTTCCAATCTCTCCATTGAGAACGACCGTAAATATCTTGTGATAATAAATATCCAAACAATATGTTGTAGTATTCACTATGTTGTACTTTTACTTGTTCGAATCCGTGACTAGTCCTAGACACTTTTTCTTCTGTATATGGTCTGCCGTTTTTAAGTATTACCCAATCATCCCACATAGGTAAATCATACTCTTCAGCAATCCAATTCCAAGTCCAACTTACAAATTGAAATAAACCGGAATCATTGTTGCCTTCAGCAGTTCTTATTGCATCTGTATTTCCTCTTGACTCACACCAAATTACTTTTACTGCAGTGCTTAGTTGCTCGGGTTCGTCAAAAAACTCAATTAATAAATCAGAGTGTTCTCTAACTTCACGAGAAATAATTGAATCACACCACTTGTATTCATTGAAGTAATCAGCTGTCATTAACCCATTTTGGGGTAAAGCTGTCGCTAGGAATATCAAACATTCAGCAATCATATATTCTCTTTCTTCATAACTCCATTATAACATAATGCAGTTAAAAAAGCAAGGATTTTATACTTTTAGTGCTTCTTGTATTGCTTTTTCTTCACTTGGACCTGTTACCGAAGTTATGTATTCGTTAACAAATTCACCATATTTGTTCTGGATTTTTTTATAGATAGCTGCTTCGTAGCAATTAGCTATAGTGCTCCAGCTAACAATTACAGTTGCGTCATCATATTTAAGCATTTTTTGATGCTCATCTGATGCAATTAGCTCTGGTTTCAATTAAGAACCTCCTACTATTTAGCTACTTTAATTATACCACATAACTGTGTATTGTGTATAAAAAATAAAAAAAATGATAAAATTTTTGCATAATTTACGATTTGTGATAAAATACTTGTATGGATAAAGATACATTTAAACCGACTTTAGAACAAGCCGAGTTTTTATTTAAGAAGTTTCCTAATAAGACACTTCGAGAATGGGCTTCTGAGTGGGATATGTCACACGAAAATGTGCGTCTTATGAAGAAAAAACTAGGTTTGTCAACAAGAGGTAAAGTAGTGCCAATTGAGCAGGCAGACGAAATAATTGCTTATATACAAGAAGGTAAGGGAACTATTAACACTGCCAGAACATATCAAGGATATGCTTTTGGTAAACAACGTTTTCTTAACTGGTTGGATGAAAATCCAGAATACAAAGCTAAAGCTGAAAAAGCTGCAGAGATTGCTTACGACAGAAAAGTCAATCCTACACATAAGCGTTGTATTGTAACAGGGGAATGGTTACCAGTATCAGAGTTTTACAAAGATAGTCAAACTATGGACGGATATTCTCGCAGAAGTAAAAAAGCTGTAAAAGCATCCGTTGCTAAGTATTACTATTCTAGAAATAATACTGAACCACAAGTTTCTAACAAAACTTGTTCAGCATTACCGGAGCTAGGTGAATTACCAGCTAAGTACTTCCATAGAAATAGAAGATTAGTTTCTGGTTTACAACAATACAGTATTGCATTTCAGACTCCATATTCTGCTTATTTAAATTCAGATAACGAATATGAAAGACAAAATGCTCACGACTTAGCTAAGAAAGAAGCATTAATTTACTTTGCAAAAGAAGGATTTACGCCTAAAATATAATTGCAAAGAAAACGCTTAACTATAAAAACCCCTTCTTCTTGAGGGGGTTTTTTGTTGGTATAATTATTTTATGCCAAAGATACCAACATCCGTACTAAACGAATCAGTAACGATTCAAAGATTATCAGGTTCTTCTGTCGATGACAGGGGACTTTCAACTGCTACATTTTCAGATAATGCAACTTCTGTACAATGTCGCATAGAACATACATCAGGTGAAGAAACAACAACAGATGGTCGTACAGAAGTCAACGATATATTTTTAATGACAATAGGACCAGATGTAGATATAACTGCACAAGACAGAGTTGTTTGGGAAAGCCAATATTACGATGTCAAAGTAATTAAAAATATTAAAGATAGATTTGGTAATGTTTTCTACAAAGAAGTAGAAATGTTTAAAGGTTTCTAATGGCTAGAAGCGTTTTAAAAACAAGCAGGTCTTTAAGAACTCTTAGAAAACTAGGTAAAAAATCAAAAAGATATCAGTTTAAAGGTATTGCTAGTGTTCAAGATTTAAGAAGTTTTTTTTATGAATACTCATTGTTTGTAGGTGACTTACAGTCATTTCCGGGAATGCCTAATCTTGGTGCTTTAGGAACTGCAAGGCATTATATGCTTAAAGGTGGTCGTATTATGGGTGACGTAAATGCTGTTATGGGTACGATAACAAAATTAACAACTGGAGAGTATGATGTTGAGGGTGCAGGAGAGCGTGTATTTAGACGTGCCGGTGGTCGTGTTACAGGTAAAGTCCTGTTAGCGATTCCGGGAAGTAATATATTTTCTCGTGCAGCTAGGTCTGTAGTTGGTGCAAATATGCAAAAAGGTTATGACAAATTTATGAAAAAAATGTTTAGGTCTAATACGCCAAGTGCCCCTGCAGTAAAAGTTGTTGGTGGTTTTGACGCACAACAAATAGCTAACAGCATTGAAGATGCAATAGGTATGGTAACTGAAGATATAGCTAGACAAGCACACTACTTCACTCCTGTAAGAACAGGTAGATTAAGAGGTACTTTGCAAGCTACAGTTGAAAGAGAAAAAGCAAAAGGTGGAACAATGCCTTCTGGTAAAGTTTCTATTGGTGATTCAACTACAAAAGATTATGGAGCAATAATTGAATTCGGTTCTGGTAAAGGTTTTAACAAAGGTGCAGAGAATTTAAATCAAATGTTTCCAATACCACCAGCAGTACAAGCACTTAGACTTTCAACTAGAAACCGTAATGCTGTAAATACTAAGACTGGTAAAGGAGCTATGTTAAGAAGAGGTGCTCGTAATACTAAAGATAGAATGAATAACAGTCCGGGCAATATCAGGGTAAGTCCAGACCCAGAAGTACAAGCAAGAAAATTAAGGAGTTAAAATGGCACAGAATTTACCTGACGGAGAAATACTAGCAAGAACTTGGGCTTTAAGTAAAAGCAGTATTACTTCTTTGGTTAGTGAAAGAGTAGCTACAAACTTACCTTCAGGTGCAACTATGCCTTTCATAGTTATACAAATGCTAGGTGGAGGTCCAATAGGTGGAGAGTCATTAATTTATGAAGCACAACTAGTAGTAGATTTTTATGCAGGAAAATATGCAACAAACAGTACAAAAGGTCAACCAGATTATGCTGGTGCTTTTGAAGTGGGAAATACTTTTATAAGAGAAGCATTTGACCACGCACCTACAAAGCTAACAAGTAACGGTGGAGAAGTAGGTATGGTTCACGGATTTGACAATATAGCTGGTCTTGGAAGGGTGGATGAACCCGAGCTCGGTTTAGCACGCTATACTTGTGATATGGTAATGATTTATGGAGCGATATCGTGAAATATATAAAAGTTAACCCTTTGATTAGGGTATTTGACTCAATACGAGATGAAAAGCTCGATATTATCTTTGACCAAAAACAATGGGTTGAAGTTAAAGATTCTGACTGGAAGCTTCTTAAAGAAGCTGAAACAAAGCAGGGTGACGTGATAATCCCTACATTTGTAGAACAATCAGAGGGGATGGGAGAAATTAAGAATTTTAATGCTGCTGAAAAAGTGGAAGAAAATTCTAGCGATGATGAGTGGTACGACGAGCCTGCTGATGCAGAAGTAGAAGAGGAATAACGAAAAGTTATTCATAGAATAAGTAGGTAAGTAATGGCACAAAGCATAAGTGAAGTCATATTAGGAACTGGTAATTTGTTCACAGCTTTGGAATCTGATGTTAATGGTTCATCACCAAATACAGGATTCCCAGCTGACCCAGCAACTGCACCAGATTCTGCATATTGGACTAACATTGGATTCTCAGAGGGTGGATTCTCTCTAGAGTATGACAAAACTTTTGAAGATGTAATGGTTGCAGAAGAGATAGACCCTATCAAGACAATCAAAACAGCTCAAGAGATTAGAATTACAGGTGAGTTAGCACAAGCTAGCTTAGCAAACTTAAAACTTGCTATGGCTGGTGGAACAACAACAACAAGCACACCAAGTTCTGGTTACACCCAATTAACACCTCCAACAACTGATTCGTTTTTGGAGTATGCATTAATTCTTAGAGTTAACGCACCGGGTGCAGCTGAAGGTGGAACTCAGAAAGTCAGAGACATTTACGCTCCTAGAGCAGTAAACGTCGGAGCTTTCTCAATGGTTCACGCTAAAGCACCACAAAAAGTAACAATCACTGTTGAATACAAATTGTTAAAACCAAATAGTGATGCTCCGTTCTCTAACATATTTAAAGTTATAGACGAGGTATAAAACCTGTAGGAGGGTAAATGACAACTTTTAAAGACTTTGACGAAGCAGTCAAAGAAGATAGCGACGTACAGATTACTTTCAAGGTAGCTGGGGAGACATTCAGTTGTCCAGCTCAGCTACCAGCGAAAGTAGTTTTAATGCAATTAAAAATGCAAAATGAAGAAGGTGGTATAGACCAAAAAGATATTGGTGAATGGCTAAGGTCTATTATTGGAGAAGAAACCTTTGACAAACTCATTGAACTGGACATACCTTGGACTACGTTAGAGAAACTTTTAGGTTGGCTCTTAGTACAATATGGAATAGTTCAGTCTGAAGAGGAATTAGAAGCTGAGGCTGAAGCTGAAGGGGGAGAAGAAG
>Ga0209645_1000583_pt1 | contig 18744 bp, 12 predicted proteins | sample ETNvirenome_6_30_FD_184070 | JGI IMG/M metagenome (GOLD analysis project Ga0209645, IMG submission 184070) | Marine viral communities from the Pacific Ocean - ETNP_6_30 (SPAdes) (version 2) | ecosystem: Environmental > Aquatic > Marine > Oceanic | place: Pacific Ocean | collected 2013-06-19
GAAAATAATGGCATTTTTCTTTAGTAGAGATACCAAAGTATTTATGGAATGGTCAGAAGATGGCACAACTGCTAACACAGCTCTGTATGAGATACCTGTATTAGATGGTTTTTCTTTTAGCCAAGGCACAAATACTTCAGAGGTTACATTAAGTGAGGCTGCAAACAGTAATGGTTACAGTAAAAGAGGTAGAGCAATGTTTACTGACTCTTTTGCACCAGCTGAATGGAGTTTTAATACTTACATGAGACCAACAAAGTCTGGCGCTAATACAACCTATACCAGCGGCGACCATGCAGATGCAAATGCTATGTTCGCGGTAGAAGGGCCACTATGGGCTGCTATGAGTGCAAACACTTATGACAGAGCCATGGGCGGAAATTTTAAGGCAGACACAGCAAAAGCAGAATTTAATTTTGCTAATTCAAACCAAGTGACTGTAGGTAGCTACGATATGTACTTTGTACTAGGCGCAGCAAAAGATACAGATACAGAAGTTTATGCAACAGGAACAGACGGTGTAACAGTTTACAAACTTGCAGACTGTTCAGTAGGTTCAGCTTCAATTGATTTTGATATTGAAGGAATTGCACAAATTGCTTGGTCTGGAAATGGTAAAACAGTAGAAGAAGTTGCAAGTATTAATACTGCAGCAGGTGGTTTAACAGCCAAAGGTATAATTAGAGAAGGAGTTGATACAACTACTAACTTTATTAGACAAAAATTAACTGATTTATCAATTAGTTTTGATGTATCAGCATCATCTGGTACATTAGGTGCATTAAATGTTGACGGAAATGATGTAACATATGGAATTACCTTAACAGGTGGTAACATTACGATTGAAAACAATCTAACTTACTTAACTCCAGAGACACTTGGCACAGTAAACTTACCACTAGGTCATGTAACAGGAACAAGAAGTGTATCAGGTAACTTCACTTGTTATCTAAATGATACTGCTAACAGTTCTTTAGACCTTTTTGAAAGATTACAAGAATCAAGAGGCGTAATTACTAACGCTTTTGACTTAAACTTTAGCATTGGTGGAAGTGGCAACACTCCAAGATGTAATGTTTCAGTTCCAAAAGCACACTTAGAGTTACCGACTCACAGCTTCGAAGATGTAGTATCTGTAGATGTAGCCTTCCACGGTTTACCAACAGATTTATCATCAGGTACAGCTGCAAGTGCAACTAACGAAGTAAAAGTTACTTACGTAGGAGCATAAACTAAATTAAACTCGGGAGGGCACTGACGCCCTCCCACTTTATAGGAATATTATGAACGAAGAAGTAAAAAAACAACCAGTATCGCTAAAAAGTCTATTGACTCCGAGCAAGACAGTATCTATTGATTACCCTGGTTACGAGGGATTTATAGTTGACCTTTGCTACTTAAGTAGAGAAGAACTATTAAAACTAAGAAACCGATGTGTAAAGCAAAAGTTCAATAAAAAGACTAGAGCCTTTGAAGATTCGTTAGACGATGAACTATTTTTAACTGAATATGTTTCCGCGATAATAAAAGGTTGGAACGGACTAAAATACAAGTACCTTGAAGAGTTTCTGTTGGTAGATGTAACTAAGTTGAATCCTGAGGATGAACTAGAATACACACAAGATAACGCTGAACTGTTAATGAGAAACAGTGGCGATTTCGACCAATGGGTTACTGATACTGTAGGCGACCTGGAAAATTTTACGCAACGCAAGTAGAACAAATACTTGCACAAGTCAAAAGATTTTTCAAAGACACGGCAATTGATGTTGACAAGTACTTAGCTATTTGTGAACAATTAAATCAAGAACCTGACCCTAGTAGGATGCCACCTGACCTAACTACTTTACCAGTAGAAGTACAGGAGGCATTTTTCTTACATCGTATGCTAGGAGATAGGTGGGATGGAACAAGTGGTTATTACATGGGTAAAGACTACACCGCCTTACACGCATACCTGCAGGTATTCAATATCGAAAACCCACAACAGACTCTATATTTTTTAAAACATATTGAAACAGAGCATGCCTCAATGCTAAATGAAAAAGTAAAGAGGGAAAGAGATGCAGAGAAGCGTAAGCTAAAGATGAAAAGATAAATGGCAGGAAAAAGAGTAAAAGGCGCAACTATTACCTTTGAAGTTACCGATGACGGTACTCTGAAACAGGTAGGGCAAAAAGCTAAAAGCGCTAAAAAAGGATTAGATGGAGTCAGTAAATCTGCGGGCGATGCTCGTAGAAATATGCAGGCTATGTCTGGTCGTGTCGAATCTGGCACTAAAGGATTTGCTCGTATGCAACAAGGTACGGGTGGTCTTGTTCAAACTTACGCGATTCTCGCTTCAACACTATTTGCTGTAGGTGCAGCTTTCCGTGCACTTGAAAACGCAGCAAACATTCAAAATCAAATCAAAGGCTTCCAACAACTAGCGGCTATTACTGGTACTTCTATGATGACCACAACAGCAGCTGTAAGAGAAGCTACAGGTGGCTTACTAGAATTTCAGGCCGCCGCTCAACAAGTTGCTATCGCAACCGCAGCAGGATTTTCCAGAGACCAAATAACAGGATTAGCAGAAGGAGCTAAGTTAGCTTCTGTTGCTCTAGGTCGAGATATGACAGACTCTTTCAACAGATTGATTCGTGGTGTGACAAAAGCCGAACCAGAACTACTCGATGAATTAGGTATCATTCTTAGACTAGATATTGCTACTAGAAAATTTGCAGCAGCTAATCAGCTCGTGGCAGAAAAACTTACAATCGCACAAAGAAGAATGGCTGTCTACAATGAAGTAAATGAACAGTTGCAAGAAAACTTTGGTGCTTTCGGAGAAGATGCAGATAAATACTTAAATTCTTTCACTAGATTTGCAACAACTATATCTGACGTTGCAAAAGATGTTGGTGGATTTGTTACTAGAGTTTTAGAGCCTGTAGTAGCTTTCTTAGATAGAAGTAGTGGAGTTTTAGGTGTTTTACTTAGTGTGATTGCATTTAATTTATTAAAACAGGTAGTGCCAGCAGCAAACGATATGTCTGGTGCTCTTACTAATTTTGCAGATAGAGCAAAAAAGAGAATGCAAGATTACGACGCACAGATTGAAAAAACTTCAGCAAAAATAAAGAAAGCAGGAAAGAAAACAATAACAGTAGAAGGTTCTGTATCAGCTGCATTTAAGAAAGATTTGAAAAAAAGAGGAGTTGCTGATAAATTCTTTAATATGAAAAGGTTTCAAGACCAAAAAGCTCATATTACAAAATACTTAAAACAGTTACCAAGAAAAACAAAGGCAGAAAAAGCCACTGCTAAAAAGATAGAAACAATGTATAGAGCGGCTTACAAAAAGATTGAAATGGCTCAAAGGCAAACTTTAACAAAAGCTGGTTTAAGTTTCAAAAAGATGGGACTACAAATTGAAAAGTTTATATCAATACCTGCACAAAAAGCATCAATTTTGATAAATAGAATAGGACAAATGGCTCTTAAAGCGGCAGGAGCAGTAAGAGTCTTAGGAACAGCAGCAAGTGCTGCAATGGGCATACTAATGACATTTATGACCATAGACTTTGTTCTTGAACTAGTTTCAGATGGATATAGAGAAACAAAAGAAGCATTAGCAGACTTAAAAGACCAAAACAAAAAATTAACAGACGAAACAGAAGAAAGTTTAAATGTACTTGCAGGTCTATATAAAAACCATAATAAAGCAATAAAAGACGGCAAGATAGAAGCTTTTGAAGCTGCAGCTGCTATTAAATTTATGGGTAATGCTCTTGCAAACTTAGCAAGTGATGAAGCAATCGTTAAAATGTTCGAAGATATGAATGAGCAGATAATAAAAGCAAATTCTGGACTACTTAATCTAGGTAGAGCGGAAAGAGCAGCAAAAGGAAATATTGGAGAGTTTTTCAAAAATCAAATTATCACATCATTTACAGACCCAAATGCTCAAAAAGATGTCATAAAAGCACTACAACAACTTTTACCTGACGATGGAACTTTGACAAAAGTAGATTTTGGTAAAGATGCTCAATATTTTTCTTCATCCATGCAGAATCAAATAGAAGCTGAGATAGAAGCAGCAAGAAAATTAATCGCTGTAGATGAAACTAGTGTAGAAGGAAAAAATGCTCTTAGTGATGTTATTGACAAATACAGTAATTCATTATTTTTAAATTCTGGGTTAATAGAACAAGCTGCAAATAATACTTTCCGTTTAACACAAAAAGGACAAGACTTCTTAGACAACCTAGATGATATAACACTTGCGTCAAGAAAAGCAGGAGAAGGAATTATTGGTTTAGAACAAGCTACCAAAGACTTAAGACAAAGTATTGATAATATGCTACCAAAACCTTCACTATTTAGTAACTTTGTAAGCGGTTTTGCTCAAATAAAAACAGAAATAGAAAAGAGTGGATTAGATGATTTTAACCTTACTATCGGCAATGATGTCTACAAAGGTAGAGATGGAATGATTGAAGTATTGCAAAAACGTTTAGGATTAAATAAAGAAGCAGCAACAGCAATAGCCGACCAAAAAGTCGAACTTTCTAAAGTATTTAATTTAACAGATGAGTTAATAAGAGGAGAAAAAACATATCTTTCTTTACTTGACACACAAAAGAAAAGACTAATGTTCTTTGATACTTCTATTAATAGAAGAAGAGCTATGCAACTTGACATACAAAAAATAGAAGCACAAAGAATAAGGGCACTTGGTGAATTTGAGTCAAAACAAGAGATATATAATAAATTAAATGAAAAAATGTCCGATACAATGAAGGACGCTCTAAATTCTCAACTCGCACAAATAGAAGCACTAGAAGCACAGAAGGATGTGCTAGAAGGAAACTTAAATATTGCAAAAGCATTTGCAGCAGAGATATTAAAAGCAGCTGATGCAGCAGGTACACAAGCACTGAAAGATGCTATCATAGGAGACAAAACTAGTAACGAAATCAGAGAAAAACTTGCAAAAGATTTACAAAGTGCTGGAGCAGGATTCATAGCAGGTAAAGGTATGGAACTAATTGGTGCTGGATTTGATAAGATAATGCCTCAAAGTGTAAAAGACTTATTTGGTGTTGGCAAAATGTCAAAAGAAGCAACAGAACTTCAAAGTGTACATCAAGGCCATATTAAAGGAATGGCATCCGTATTAGGTCAACACGTTGCAGGGATGGCTCAAGTAATGGGTACAAAAGCACCTGGGCCTATTACAGACAAAAGCGGAGGTACTGGCGGAACAGGAACTAGTGCTGGAGATGATGCGAAAAAGAAAACAGACGAAAAAACAGGACAAACAATTGGCGGTAAAATAGAAGAGGTTGTAACCAAAGGAAAAGGCACAGGCGAGACAGGATTCTCAGCAATGTTTGGAGACTTAGGTAGCATATTTGATGTTTTCTTAGGAGATTTAAAAGGATTATTTAAAGGGGAGAATGGATTATTTGGAGAAGGAGGACTATTTGCAAATTTAAAAGCAGGTCTATTTGGTGGAGATGGTGCAGGGAAAGGTATATTTGGTAACTTTATGCAAAATCTCACAGGAGAAGGTGGCGGATTTATGAAAGCTATCACAGGAGCAATAGGCGGCGGTGGTAGCGGAGGACTTCTCGGAGGTTTACTGGGCGGCGGCGGTGGCGGTCTGCTTGGAGGACTTCTTGGTGGTGGAAAAAGTGGAATCATGGGATTATTAAAACCTTTACTCAGTATGATACCAGGTATTGGCCCGTTACTTTCTATACTACCATTTGCAAAAGGTGGAATCATTGGAAATAAAATGGTAGCACTTGAAAAAGGTGGTGTGATGCCAAGATATGCAAAAGGTGGTATTGCAACTCAACCAACATACTTAGTTGGAGAAGGAAAGAAAAACGAAGCAGTAGTACCATTACCAGATAACAAAAGCATACCAGTAGACTTAGGAAGAGGTGCAGGAAATGAAAACAATGTATCCATTAGTGTTAATATGGCAGATGGTAGCACAAGTACTAAGTCAGACGCAGAATCAGGAAAACAATTAGGAGCGGCTATTAATGCAGCAGTATTACAAGAGCTAGAAAGACAACAACGCCCAGGTGGAATGTTACAGGCACAAGGATAAGATATGGCAATAGGATTTGATGTAGGCGGCTCACTCGGAGTAGTCGTACCAGATAAAGGATTTAGTAGAAGTAATGAGCCCAGAGTGTTCATTGCAGAGTTTGGCGATGGCTATGAGCAAAGACTTGCAAACGGTATTAATAATATAAAACAATCGTTTGATGTAAATTTTGCAAATAGACCAAAAGATGAAATAGATGATATAGTTGCTTTCTTTGAGAGTAAGAAAGGAGCAACTGCATTTAACTATGTTTTCTCTGATAGTAATGCAAGTGGTAGTGAAGAGACAGTAAAAGTAGTCTGTGAGAAATGGAACCAAACTTGGGCATATGATGACTACTATAATTTATCAGCAACATTTAGAAGAATATACGAGGCATAATGGCAGACAAAGCATTAGTACAAGATTTACAAAAACTTGACCCAGGTTCAGAACTGGTACATCTTTACGAACTAGAATATGAGAAAGGAGAGTTTGTATACTTTCATAGTGGATTAGATGATGATTTAAGCACTCTACAAATGAGAGATTATGATACTCCAGCTACAGTTAGAACTTATGTTGCACTTCCTATGGAATCAGATGGATTTGAAACAAAAAATGATGGTGCTATAGCAAGACCTAATGTGCTTATTGCAAATGTAAATACAGTATTCAGTAATGCAGTTGGAACACTTGATTATAATGATTTTCTTGGACTAAAATTCATTCGTAGAACAACTTTGAAAAAGTACTTGCATGGAGAGAGTGGTGCTACAAATCCACCAACAGAATTTCCTAGACAAGTCTGGACTATGGATAGAATCAAAGCAAGAAGTAAAACATCTGTTCAAATAGAATTAGTTGCTCCATTTGATATGGAAACAGTACAAATTCCAGCAAGAAAAATATATTCTGATAGATGTTCATTTAAATATCAAGGTGCAAGTCCAGGAATAGATAGATGGAAAAAAGACCAAAGTGGATGTAAATGGCACTTAGAAGGTCATATATACGGAACAAATGGAGTAAAGTATACTGTATTTGTAAATTTAGATGATGAGTATGTTGTTCCAAGTTCTACAACTTTTACAAGTTATAGTAGTGGAGCAGTAACTTTAGATGCTTACTATAAAACAACTAAAACCACTACGAGATTCAATGCAAATGGGAGTACTAGTTCTGTAACTGTAAATAATTATTGGCAAGCTACAGCAACTAGCAGTAATCCAGGTACTCCAACTGATAGTAATTCAAATTTTAAAAGAGTAAGAATATATAGCGCATATTCACATGGAACAGAATACTTTACATATGTAGACGACAGAGATAATGACTATGTAACATTTACAGATAATGTTGCAAGTTCAGAAACATATAATAAAACATTACTATGGAGAACTGCAAAACCAAATGAGAGTCAAGCACCTGGATTTACAAAATATTGGGAAAAAGGAGATTTATGTAGTAAAACTACTACAGGATGTAAAATGAGATTTGGATTCATACCAAAAAATGCAAGTAGCACGACTACTACTGGTAAAACGAAAACGAATACAGCTACCATTTTACCTTTTGGAGGTTTCCCAGCAGCAAGGTCATTTAAATGATAGATGATATATTTGAGCATGCTGCTCAGTGTGCCCCGAATGAATGTTGTGGACTTGTTATACAAGATGGGAACGACAAACGATATATTCCCATGGAAAATATTTCCGAAAATAAAAATGAATTTGAAATGGACGCATTAACTTTCGCAACATATCAAGCGATTTCAAAAATTTTATATGTAGTCCATAGTCACTATGACGAAGATTGTCGTCCAAGTGAGCATGATATTAATAACTGTAATGCGGTTGGCATACCATATTTTATCGTATCGTATCCCGACAAAGATTATACAATTTTAGAACCAAAATGACAAGAAATATAATACTAAAAGGACAAATGGGAAAACTATTTGGAGAAGAGCATAGACTGAATGTGAAAACAATTCAGGAGGCTATGCATGCGATTGACGTAATGAAAGGTGGACTTCGTAGATATATTATGGAGTGTATGGATTTAGGTATAAAGTTTACTGTTCAAAGAGGTAGCGAAGTAAAAGCTATGGCAAAAGAAAATTTAGATGACTTTATTGGCGAAGATGAAATAGGAAACTTTTTAGGAGACGAAGATATAATTATTACTCCAGTTCCTGCTGGTGCTTTTCTGAAAAAACTATTTAAAGTTATTGTAGGGGCATTATTAATTTATGCAGCGGTTATGACAGGTGGAGCATTAGGATATGTTTTAGGTGCTATGGGAGCAATGTTAGCACTGCAGGGTATTATTGAAATGATAATGCCAGACGCGGATGGAAATGACCAGCCCGAAAAGTCGTCCTTATTTAACGGGCCAGTAAACACAACAAAAGTTGGTGTACCAGTGCCTATGGCATATGGACGAGTAGAAGCAGGTGGAGTTGTAACAAACTTCGGATTTACAAAAACAAGAGTACAAAGCGCAAGTGGTTATACTAAAACTGGCTTTGAATATAACTGGAACGTATAATGGGTTGGTTGTCAAACGTATTTAACATAGTTACTAAGTCGATAGAGAACGCAGCTCAAGACTCAGTGAATATGACTACTTCTGCATCTACCAGTACATCTGGAGATAGTAAAACTTTAACTTATCATCAGACCGCTGTAATTTATGATGCATTATCTGAAGGCCCTATTGAAGGGTTAGTAGACCAGGGTGCAAGTATTAAACTTGGTGGTAACAAAGCCTATAATTATGGCGACAAAGATATAGTAGCAATTTTAGATTCTACAGATGTAAGTTATGTCGCCTCTACTGGTGTTATAACAGACCATAACAACCCTTCATTTATAGACTCAGCAAACACAGCACAAGGTAGTAGAGATATACTTGTTGTAGGAGGTTCTAAAAGAGGAACAATTAATACATCAGTAGGAAATACTATCGTTTCAGGAGCGTCAGGTTTTACTTTCGCTGCTTCAGATGTAGTTCCAGATGGAACAAAAAGATTAAATCCACAAATTAGAATCACAGGTGCAGGACCAGATGGTCAAGATTTTTCTGCTAGTATTACAGAATTTATTAATACTTCTGCAGTTCGAGTTAATCTCGCACCTTCAACAAATACAACTAATGCAGTATGTAAATTAGACTATGTCGGAACAGTATCAAGCTATAATTCTGCACAGAATAAAGTAACCATAGCAGCTGGTGGTATAGATACAAGTAATACATCAGCAACTCTTAGTACCCCTCAAAGAACAGTCAATCAAGCACCTTTAGCCAAGTATGATAATTTTTTATGGGCATTTAGAACAGGAGAAAGAGACCAAACTTATCTACCAACACCACATGGAATAGGTAGTGCTTCTGTACCTTTTCAAGTACAAAATGGAAACTTAGAGACTGTACCAAACACAGGATATCCTACATGGTCACAACTTTCAAGGTCACTAGGAAAATCAGATACACCTGCCTACGATGGTAGTGCAAGAACATATGCGGCTTCAGGCTCAGGCGGTATGGGAGTTTCAGACCCAGGAGAAGTAGATTTACTTAGACTTACATTCAATTTTCCACAAGGTTTAAATGCTTACAAAGCTGAAAGTAACAAAAAAGTAAGTGCTGGTGCTTTATTTAGAGTTAGCTTAATATATGAGAGAAACGGCACAGAACACACAGTAATCTTAAATGGACAAAGTTCATACTCTGGTGTAGATAGAAAATATGGTATAAATCCTGGAGGTAAAGGACATAATAATGGATATTCAGGAGCTATAGTTGCTAGTACAAAAAGAAACTTTAATTATATCATGGAGTTTGATATAAGTAAATATCAACCTTACGATGCATACACTGTAAAAGTAGAAAGAATTAGTGAAGTAAACGGTATAGGTGGCTCATGGCAGTATACATCAGCAGCTACTTTAAAAAGTATAGAAAATGTTATACTAGATAAATTAAGTTTTCCTTATACGGCTTATGCTGGTGTTATAGTAGACGCAAAAGATTTTCAATCTATCCCAAAAAGAAGTTATGAAATACGTGGACTAAAAGTAAAAGTTCCTACTAACTATTTTCCTAAAGACGAAAAAACAAGCACAGGAATCAGAAGAAGCTCAGCAGCTTATACAAGAAATGTAACAACTGGTGCAGATACTTCAGCATATGTAGACTGGGATGGTAACTTTAGAGGAGATAAGAAAACATTTTCACCTTCTCATGTAAACTACGAGCCTGTATATACAAGTAACCCAGTTTGGATATTTATGGATATTATGACTAATCCGCGTTATGGATTAGGACAACACATTGACCCTGACTTTAATTTTGAAAGTATAGATAAATACACATTATTCGGTTTAGCGAAATATTGTGACGAACTTGTACCAGATGGAAAAGGCGGAACAGAACCTCGCTTTGAGTGTAATATCTATATACAAAAAGGTCAAAATGCAATAAAAACACTAAAAGATTTTTCTACTACAATGAGAAGTATGTTAATTTGGTGGAATGGACAAGTAACTCTTGGAGCTAATATACAAAAAGGTGCAGTATATACTTTTACAAAATCAAATGTAATTAATGGAGAGTTTACTTATGCTGGAAGTTCTAATAGATTTAGAAATAATCAAATCGTAGTCACTTACAATAACCCAGAGAAGGGATATAAACAAGATGTCGTTGTTGTAGAAGATAATACTAATATTGCTAAAACAGGAAAAATTAAAACAAAAAATGTAACTGCATTTGGTTGTACATCAGAAGGACAAGCAATAAGATATGGTAAATGGCACTTAGCTAGTGAATTAAATGAGAATGAAGTAGTAAATTTTGAAACAGGAATAAATGGTGGAATGCTTAGACCTGGTGATGTTATTAATGTTCAAGACCCAGATGAAACAGACATAGTTGCTAGTGGTAGAGTTACAACAACAGCAAGTTCTACAACTACTATAATCAGAACTGACCGTGATATAAGTGGATTCTTAAATGAGAATGATAACTTTGATTTACATTTAATATATCCATCAGGTGGTGCATATTTAGCACAACAAACCGCTACTATAAATTCTACAAATTACAGACAAGGAGATTTAGTACTACTTGATGAATCAGGCGCATCTATTGATACAAATGCTAAAGCGCAAAACTGTAAAGATGATGCAGGTGCTCAGGTACAATTATTATGGTCAGAAGAAGTTAGAATAGAAACTCAAGCAGTATCTTCTTTCAACGCTTCCTCAGTAACAGTAAGTACAGCATTTTCATCTGCTCCAAATGCAGAAGTTATTTATACAGTATCAGGACAAAAAGAAGATGGTACAGATGTAGCAGGAAGTCTGAAAAAATATATGATAACTTCTATAAAAGAAGACTTCAAAGAAATGAAGTATTCTATTAGTGCGATAGAGTACAATGAAGCAAAATTTGATGAAGTTGATAGAGGATATGTCATTCCCGATATTCCTGATGTAATGAGACCACCAAAAGATACAGATAGAGTTCCAGACCCACAAGAAGTTTATTTAGAATTAATTAATAGTAGTGAAGATGATACACAAAGTGCGCGCGGTAATGATATATTAGTAGAATGGCAACATCCAACAAATAGTTTAACAGATGCAGATGGCAATACTGTAGATAGTATTTATGAACATATAGCAGGTTATGAAATAGCCCATAATGCAAAAATAACTGATACTCCAGACAAGTTTATAAGAGAAGTTATATCAGGGAAAAATACAACAAGTTTTAGAATACTAGATGTAGGTCAAACAGGAGAAGTTATAGTTAGAGTCAGAACTATAAATACTATAGGAGTTACATCATCTTGGGTACAAAGAACACTAGAGATTAATGAGGATAAAGTAAATCCACAATCAATTCCTTCAATTGCTTTTGGTTTAAATGGCGGTATAATGAGAGGAGGTATTTTAACCTCTCCAATTAGTATAAATAGTGCAAATGGTACAGTTACTTTTGCATCAAATACTTACACATATACTTCTCCAAATCCTGACGAAGAAGTAACAGATATAAGTGTAAGCTCTGGAAACTCTGCTTTTACTACTCAAGCAGACTTTAATAATCTAGCAGATGGAGAAACAGGCTATTTATACTTAGACTATGATGGAAGTTTATCAAGAGGAGCAACACGAACAGATTTATTACAACCTGTTGTTAATGTTATAGAAAGTACAACAACTAATGCAGACGGAGTAGAAAACTATTTCCAATATGCTAAGAGATTAGGACAATCAAATGAAGATTTTGTACAAGTAACAGGAAATGTAACCGTATCTGCAAATACAGTAGATGTAAGCGGTAGCGGCACTAGTTTTGATGTTTCAGCTACAGGTTTTGAGCCTGGAGATGTTATAATTATAGGAGATGCAGGTGCAACTAGATTCTTCTCAACTGTAGGCCATATTGAAAGCAATACTGCATTAAGTTTAACAAGTTCTCCAACAAGAGATTACAGTAATGCAAATGTATTTAGACAAGCATTAAGAACATCAAACGCAAACGATGCTATACTTGCAGCAGTAACAAATACAGGTGGAGTTTTCTCACTTACTAACTTTTCTAGTGGAAACAGAGGTGCAGATGCTTACACAATTAATGGAAACAATGAAAATCATAACTTCCCTGCATCAGCAGCTGGGCTTGTTACAGATTTTTCAAGTTTTACAAATACATACACAGTTAATAAAGGCACAATAAGTTATAGCTTTGCAAGTTCAGGAACAGCACCAAATACTTTTGGATTATCAAAATCAGATTCAAACTGTACTTCAGTAATAAACTCTAGTACGGGAGCAATCACAGTTACAGCAATAGCAGCAGATACAGCTTCTATAACAGTCACAATTACAGATAGAGAAACAAGTGAAACAATAGCAACAAGAGTCATTTCACTTGGTAAGAGTATTCCAGGAGCAGCTGGAGCAGGTACAGATTCAAGAACAGTTAACTTAACAGCAGACGATTATTCAATCATATATGATTCAGATGGTGCAAATCCAAACCCTAGTGGAACAATTACACTAACAGCAACAGCTCAAAACTTTAGTTCTCCATTCTTCAAATTTACAGGAGATGGCATAAGTGATGAAACTTCGTATACAGCAAATGGGTCAAACACTACTACAGACCAGTTTTCCTTTAGTGTACCATCAACTATAAATACTACTCCACAAACAATCAAAGTCGGTGTAGCAGAAGGAAACCAAACAGAACTTGCATTTGATACAATTTCAATTACTTCATTACAACAAGGAAGTCAGGGTACAGATGGTGCTCCTGCATATACAGCAATATTAACAAATGAAGCACATGCATTTCCAGCATCCAATACTGGTGCAGTCAGTAGTTTCTCAGGTTCAGGAACAAAAATAGAAGTATACAAAGGTGCTACACTACTTACACCTGTAGCAAATACTTCTACACCTTCTACAAATCAATATAGTGTAACAGCTTCAGGAACAAATATTACAGTCGGTACTTTCACCTTAAATACTGCAACTAACTCAGCAAATGTTACAGTAGGAGACCATAGTGGTGTTGCAACTGGAACAGACCTTTCAGAAATAGAATATAGTATTGATATAGAAAACTCAGTAACACTTACAAAAGCACAAACATTTACAAAATCAAAACAAGGTACAGATGGAGAAGATGGTGCTAGTGGTAGAAAAGTAAAAGAGTTAGTTGTTTACTATCCAGTAACTTTTGCTAATAATAGTTACACAGCTCCTGATACACCAACTTCAGGAACATATAACTTTAGCACAAATGCAATAGCAAGTTTAGCTTCAGGATGGCAACTAACACAACCTTCAGTTGCACCAGGAGTTTTTTATTGGACATCAGAAGCATTAGCAACAGAGAGTTCTACAGCAAATGTTTCAAATAGCTTAACTTGGTCAACGCCAAGTAACTCATTTAGTCCGCAAAATGATACAGATTTTATATTCCAAAGAAGTGCAAGCCAACCTTCTACTCCAGGACAAACAAACTGGCCTGCTATACCTAGTGGATGGGAAACTGATATAGGACAGGTTCCTGCAGGTAGTAATGCTATGTGGGTTTCAAAAGGTGTTGCAGCATTTAGTACAAGCGGTGGTTTTACTTATAAATATACATGGGAAGCTCCTGTAAAAATAGAAGGAGCAGATGGTACAGATGGTACAGATGGTGGCGATGGAACAAATAATGCAACATTAACACTTTTCAAACGAAGCACTAGTGGAACTTCTGCACCAGCAGTGCCAAATGGAAATGTAACATATACATTCTCTAGTTCTTCAGTAACAAATACAGCAGATTTAGATGGATGGACACTTAACGGTGTGCCAAGTGGCTCAGCACAATACTTATGGAGTTGTTCAGCAGTAGCAAGTTCAAACACAGCAACAGATGTTATTGCAACAGGCGAGTGGTCAACACCACAAGTTCAGTCAGAAGCACAACAACCAAGAGTCGAGCGTGTAACTGTATTTTATGACGCATGGACACTAGGCACATCTTTACCTAGCGCTCCAAGTGCTACAAGTTATAACTTTACTACAAAAGCATTTACAGGATTAACTTCGGGCTGGTCTACAAGTCCAGGCACAGTTCCTTTTGCACTCAGTTCTGTAGAAATTAAAGAAGCTACTTTTGGAGGAACTCAAACTATTACAGCAGGACCGGTTAGACCAGTTGGTGGCGCATATGATAGATATGACCCAGGTAATATAGTTATTGATGTAGACGATACTAATAATAAAATTAAATTTAGACCTGATAGTTCACTAGACTATAAAGAAGCTACAATCAGTACTAAATATAGAAATGACCAAATATCTATAAGTAAAAATAATGGACAAATAAGACTTACAAACACAGGAGCAAATACTGATATTGGCATTGTAAAAGGAGATGTTGGACTAGGCGCTGTAGATAATGTACAACAATTCTCTGAGAGTAATATACCTGATAAAATAAGTAATGAACAATTAAATCTTTTCCAAGACGGAACTTCTCTAAAAATAAAATTTGGAAGTACAACAATTACAAATGGTAGTACTGGAGCACTCAACCAAGGACTTGTAGGATTAAGTGGTGTAGTAAATAACGCTACTAAAGTTGCTTTTGACGGAAATGATTTAAAACTAAATGATGGAACAGGTGTTCCTGTTAAAAATGAAGCTATAAGTATTGGTGCAAATGGAGCACTCGCAGGAGCAGGTGGCGGAACAGTAAAAGCTAATGCTATAGGAGCCGTGCAAACCTCTTTGGCTAATGCACCAGCTGCAATTAAAAATGACCAAATAAGTTTAACAGCTTCAGGTGGAACTGTAACTCTTAATAATGCAAATGCTACAAATAAAACTATTACTAAATCTTCAATAGGATTATCTGCTACAGAAAATAAATCTTCTTCAACTATTCGTGGAGAAATAGTAGCAGATGATTTGCAAGGAAGTGGAAAAGCATTTGCAGCAGGTAGTACAACAAAACTAGCAGGAGTAGCCGAAGGAGCTACTAAAGTTTCAATGTCAACAGATGCACTACTTATAAATGATGTATCACAAGGAAATGTTAAAAACTCAGCTATAAGTATTGGAGCAAATGGTGCACTCGCAGGAGCGGGTGGAGGAACAGTAAAAGCTAATGCTATAGGAGCTGTACAAACTTCTTTAGCTAACGCACCCAATAGTATTAAAAATGCTTCAATAAGTATTTCAGCTGCTGGTGCGCTTTCTGGAGCGGGTGGAGGAACAGTAAAAGCTAATGCTATAGGAGCTGTACAAACTTCTTTAGCCAATGCCCCTGACTCTATAAAAAATGATGCACTAGCATTTAGTTTAACAACATCAGGATTATATAAAGGTAGAGTAAGCATATCTACCAATACATCAGGAGACCAATTCTTTACAATATTAGCAAATACTCCAGGTGGTTCTCCTTTTGATTCTAGTGGAAACGTAGCTACAGGAGAAGTAATTACAGTAGGAAGTAAAATAACAATCGATAAAGACAACGAAAGGATACTAATAGAAGACTAATGGCAGATAATGTAGCACTAGGCAAATTAAGAACAACTCACACAGTTACTGCAATATCTAGTATAGCAGGAGTATTTAGTGTAACTAATCCACAAGCAGTAGTAATAGGAAGTAGTTTTAGTAAAAATGGAACAGGAAATGTGAGTGGACTATATGCAAGAGTTCAAAGTAAACACTATACTACTGGCGGAGTGACTTATAATATAGCATTAAACTGGGGAATCACAGTAGCAGTCGGAGATACAGTATACTTTGATTATGATACATATGGATTAAAAGTAGCAAAGAAAAATGCAAATGTAAATACTGCAGGGCCAAAAGACTTAACATTTGATAGTAGATTACGAAGAAGAGGAACTATTTATGCGTCTGGTTTTCAGTCAACTCTAGGGTCTTCAGGACTAAATTTTAAAGGAAATAAACAAGAATTAGCATATATTCCTCTAATAATTACAAACGAAGATAGAAAAGGAAGTATTGATGATTCGAGTGGAAATTTTTATTCGGAGTTTAATTATGAATTTAATGACTACAGAAGTAATTTTCAAGCTACAAAAACTACTTTAAAACCTATAAAAGCTTTAGGTTGGGACGCACTTGATGTTACAAGTTACGCATTTGGTCGTGGTACAAACCCTAATAATGCTGTTGCAAATTTAAGTTTCAAAGTATTAAGAATGCCCTGCGCTTATGGATATATGACAGACGCTTATTTTAAAAACGCACAGACAACTGACCAAACTAGTGGCTCAACCCCAGGTAGTGGAAGTGGTACAAAAGATTTAAAAGGTAAGAAAAGAGTATTTGCAGGAAAACTAACAAATAGCAATTTAGGTTATAGTAATTTAAGAGGAATGTTTATTTCTAGAACAGGTACAGATATTGATACTTGTACTGAAGATGATATATTAATGACAGTTGATGATGGAAAAGCAAATACAGGATTTCGAGGCGAAGAACAACCAGCAGCAGTAAATTATAGTACAGCCGTATCAAATACATCAGTAATACCAACAGCAACAATATCAACTACTATAAATGCACAACAATCAAATACTTTTAGTATAAGTATTTTTAATCCATACACAATCAATACATCGCCTACAGCGATAACAGAAACATCAGCGGGGGGAACATCTTCTGGCGCAGGAGGAACATCAATTTCAACTGGTATAAGTACAAGCGGATTTACTGATACTATTACATATACATTCTCCGCAACAACAGGGTCTTTTAACTTGTCATCAAGTATAATGAGGATTCCTTTAATAAGTTTATTTTAATTATGGCTAGAGCAGTTTTAGGAAAAAGAATAAGAATTAATAACGAAGACCTTCGAGGAGTTTTCATATCTGGGTTAGATACAAGCAGTGGGGCAGGCACAGATGCAAGTCCTTATGCAGCTGCAAATGTAATAGCAACAAATGCACAAGGTCAATTAGAGCCCACTACTTTTGATAGTGGAGCGCACGTAGGTGGAGGATATCAAGTATATTCATATCATCAGGGTACTTTTACACAAACTTCCTCGTTTAATGATTTTGAGATGCATACAGATGTAACTCATAATTGGGGTAGAGATACTTATGGAGTTGAGAATACAGGTACTCAAAGACCCTTATTCGCCTTTCGATGGACACCTAGTTCAGAAATATCAGGAGGTCTTGCTACTAAAACTTACGGTCCAGTAGAATATGAATCAGTATATGAGGAGTATTATGATGAAGAAGAGGATGGCGATGAAGTATCGGAAGAATATTATTTAACAATAAAAGCAAGACATCTTAATGCTAATCAAATAAGAGTACACTTTAGTTCTTATGGAGAGAATGATGCTTATGGCTCAGGAATGCAATCTATTGGCTGGGCATTAATAGTTTTTTATGAAGACGATTTCAACGGAGGAAAATCAGTATGATATATAATGTATTTTACGGAACAGATAAAGTAATTGCCTGGGCATCTACAGGAGGAGTAAATAGTGACATAATTGCGGCTGAGGCTGCAAGAGGATTTAGTCATTTAGAAATAGAAAGAGATGACCATATAGATGCAGAAAGACATATGGTAAACTCAGACGGAACAGGTATTATTGAAAGAAGTACATATAATCCTACATTTAGTACTACCACCCCAGCACTAGAAGGAACAGTAAATATTACAGGGTTAGTAGTCGGAACAAAAGTTTATGTTGATAATGTACTAAAAGCAACTATGGCAGATACTACACTAAATTTAACATTCAATGACCCAGGAACATTTATGGTAGAATTTAAGAAAGCAGACTATTTAGATTACACACAAAAAATAGTAGTAGCGAGACAATCATGACAGATATAACAATAACAACAACTAAAACAGCAAACGAAAAAAGAAAAGAGTGGTATGCTGCACTTAACGAACAGTTAGATAAACTATACCACGATATTGATTCTGGAAAGTTTGGCGATACGGCAAAAACTGGACAGTTTTACTTAGCTAGGAAAGCTGTCAAAGACAAATTCCCGAACTCGTAGGTCAAGCATATACCCCTCAAAAATAGTTCTTGACACCACCTCAAGTTTTTGATATAAT
>Ga0209645_1000584_pt1 | contig 18729 bp, 5 predicted proteins | sample ETNvirenome_6_30_FD_184070 | JGI IMG/M metagenome (GOLD analysis project Ga0209645, IMG submission 184070) | Marine viral communities from the Pacific Ocean - ETNP_6_30 (SPAdes) (version 2) | ecosystem: Environmental > Aquatic > Marine > Oceanic | place: Pacific Ocean | collected 2013-06-19
ATCCGATCCACCAGCCGAAATTGTGACAGATTCGACTTTTGAGTCGTTATTAATGACTACAGTAGCCTCTGCACCTGTCCCATCACCAACAATTGGTACTCTTGTATAGGTAATATTGGCTGTTCCGAGTCCAACACCACGATTTCTTACAGTTACAACCTTAAGTTGACCACTAGTAGAGGCGTTTTGCCTCATTGCGGCGTTATCAGACCCAACATTATACCAATCTGTTGGGACTGGAATGTAATCTGTGGAATCAAATTTGATTGCTTGGCTGGGTTTGATAGTATAAAGGTACTTCCAGATGTATCCGTCACCACTTGAACCAGCAGCTCTTGGTTCTAAATCTGTAAATGTAGGTTCATCAAGAGAAGGACCACCTTGATAATTGTTTTCAGGATTGGCATTATTGTAAAGACAGATATAAACTCTGAAATCAGAGTTCATCACATAGTAATTTGCCGAATAAATGTCAAAAGAACCAGAAGGGAGAGACGGATTACTTCTACTGATGTCATTTCTCCACATGTCATAAGTCACACCAGATGACCAGACATTCTTTCTAATGACCTGACTGACATCAGAAGTGTTAATCTTCTTCATTGCCAACATCGTATCCCAATAGTCATTGGACTCATTGAGATTGTCCTTAGGAGATGGTGGTGTTGTATCCCAATTGGACTGATAATCCGTGGCGTTCGGAAGACCAATGAACGCGTAATAGGAATTTGTAGAGGATTGGACTCCTGCTACAAAATTCCTAGCATTCAAAATACGAAGTTGATCAGTGATTATCGCTGCCATTTTATTTGGACTTTTTTGTTATTTAGATAAGATTTACTGGCGTTTTGTCACCATTCTATTAGTTCTTGGATATTTTACACCATTAGATGATGATTTTCTAGAACTATGAGAATATCTGGGAGTGGATACACCAGTTTCGGGTCTTTCTTTAAAATAAAAGAGATATTCATTATCAGCACCTTGAAGATCTGTATTATCAGTATATCCACCACTGGTTGCGGTCATTTGACTTCCTTTTGAATGTTGATTTAAGTAGTCAATAATATCACTCTGATTCATACTTGGATATTGTTCAAGTAAACAGGCTAGAACACCACAAACTTGTGGACATGACATACTAGTTCCATCATATTTTGCAAGTTTATATGAAGAATTTCTGGAGTCATTAACAGTGGTAACAGAACCTCCAGTAACAGTTCCATCATTGACAGCAGAAATTATATTATCTCCTGGAGAGAATATATCGACTCTTGGTCCACAATTGCTGAAAGATGCCTTAGACTCATTTATCAAAGCACTGACTGAACCTACACAAACTGAAAGTCGTTCTCCACCAGAACCACTCCTTGCAGCAGATGTATTCCAAGATCCCCTATGGTAGTAAAAATTAGATCCAGCAGTTATATAATTATTGTAATCATTACCACCTTCAACATCCATTTTCATTGAATCATTTCCTGCAGAACCTACAAAAATAATTCCAGCATCTACAGCGTCTTCAATATCCGCAACTCGTGATGTAATGTATGCATCTACATAAACTTTTGTTGAGTCATAATTTCTCACACCATACCCATTCAGGTCACCATTAGAAAATGGAGCCGTAGAATCTGCAGTTCCTCTATATGTGATACTGGTAATGTTGGATCTTGTTACTTCATAATATGAACCCCAACTATTATTGACAATGGTTGGATTTCTTCTACCAGTTTCAGGATTTACTGACTTTTGATTATGCCAAGCCCTTACATACTCAAAAAGTAAAGAACTAGCAATTTGTCCATCATATGGACTAACATAGTAAATATTAGCCTCTCTAGCCCAACCTTGAGTGTTTCCTGCTACTGTGCCAGCACAGTGCATTCCATGATTATCATTTCCATTATTTAAGTCAGTTCCAGATCTATAAGTATAAGTTCCATTTGATCCTCCAGTGACTGTATTTGTCAGTGACAACCAATTGAATTGTTGGACTCTACTTCCACCACTCCCATCAACATTAACAGCAAATTCAGGATGACTTGGATTGAGGTGCCCATCTACGATCAAAACATCTACATTTTTTCCTGATGATGTTGTAACAATATCGGCACTAGCATCTGCAGTTCCATTAGATCCCCAATTTGACACTTGAGATCCTAAAATACATCGATATAAACCCCAATTTTTATTAGTATTTGATATAGAGCTACCTTTATCCCAATCTGTTGATGATTGTGTCCAAGATGGTCTAATTTTTACCGAATCCAATAAGGATTGACTTTCAATTGCCAAAACTCTATCGTCATTTAACAAAGAATCAACCTCACTATCCTCTAAATCATATCCTGTGTTTCTACTGATCGGTCTTCTATCATAGCAAGTTACTTCCCTATCTGGTATGGTTGAACTTCCACCAGAGGTTTCCATTTCATTGTAAAAAGAATCGATATCGGTTCCTTTTTTTACGGTTACTATGTACTGTGTCATTAGTCCTCCAGCTTGACCACAGTTAGATCAACTGTAATAGCTCTTGACACAGAATCATTATTTGTAACTCTTGCATATATTTTATTACTTGTGGAAGTATCATTATTCCACCCAATAACTCCTGGAGTAATCAAGAAAGTACTAGTTCCTGCAGTTGTGGTACGAACTTCCGCAATAAGTCCAGAACCTGGAGATGGGTCAGTTAGATAAGATCTACCAGCATCTGATGTTCTTGAGGCAGAATCAACAAATAAACTAACCCATGCTGGATGATTTGTTGTAATTTTAAATAATGAATATGATTTGAAACCAGTAATATCTACAGTTGCACTAGAACCTGCACCAATAGATCCTGTAGTTCCAGATACTTCTGTTCTTACACCAACTGATGTAATGAAACCAGCATCATTGTTGAGTTGGCTGGTGTTAGTGAATGAAGTGGTGATGAAACCAGCACCGTTCGTCAGTTGATTATTATTGGTGGGGATAGTTGGAGTGTTGGTTAAATCGTTATAGTTACCAGAAAAAGTAGAGATACCAGAGAGGTTTGATCCATCACCATAGTAGACTGCTGCCGCACCATCAATTGAACCGAAGGATTGTCCTGCTCCAACTAAGAGGCTACCAGCGACTGTTGCTCCAATACTAGCAGTTGATAATTTTAATACATCATTATGAAAAAGTTGAACATCTCCATCGGAGTTTGCGATGATAATATCATCAACTCCACTACCCTCTTTTTGAACTCTAAATCCACTGGCACCTCGGATATACATATATCCAGTATCACATGTCAAATTACCATTTGATGTATTATGAGAAATACTAATTTGATTACTAGGACCGATTCGTACATCTGCTGTTGATTTAAAATCAAATCCAGCGCTGGCAGTGGAAATGCCAGAGAATGTTGCATTAGCAAGAGTAGAAACACCAGAAACAACCAAAGTATCAGCAATTATGTTTTCGGTGGTAATACCACTACCTCCGCCACCACCAGTTGCGTTGATTGTTACATTACCCGTGCTGGAACTTACAGAAACATTAGTTCCAGCGACAATACTAGTAACTGGTATTGAAATGTTAGTTCCATCTCCGATAGCAGAATATACTTCATCAAAGTTGGAGTTTATCTTAATACCACCCGATAACAAACTGTCTCCAGTTCCGTCATTCGGTGTTGATCCAGTGTTGATTCCTAGTTTGGCCATTACACCTACATTTTCTCCCGTTTAGTTATTTAGAATTAAATTTGAATGTAATTGACAAACTTCAATGGTTCAGTTCTCTGTACAATACCAGCCGTTGAAATACCAACATAACCATCAAGGTTATATGAATTGTACTCTTTGGGACTTATCCTAGGTTCAAAATTAATTTTACCCCAACTAAATTTACCAAAACTAAATGAGGATGAGATACCACCAGTTAATACTTCAACTAATTGTGAATCATAAGTGAAAAGAGTAGAATCAAATGATATATCAGTTGATGAGAATGTCAAACTACTAATACCACTCATATTACAGAATACTCGTTTTACAACGGTAGTACCAATACCAATCACATTAGTAGTCAACGTTTGGTAATCTCTGACAGCCCAGACATTATCTGCAAAACTAGATGTAACACCAACAACTGTTGCATTATCAGTTCCTAATGAAGTTATCGTTCCAGTTCCAACATTGGTGTTGTATGTGGTGAAGAAATCTCCAGTTGAAATTCCACTAACCGTAATTGCTGAACCAACATAGTCAGTATTTCTCAAGAATGAACCCTGGTCGATGAAAAGATCAAAGATCATTCTGATTTCACCCCCAACGGTCGTAGTTCCAAATCCAACAATCGTTCCATAATCACCCTCATAGGATGAGACATTTATTGTCTCTTTGATGATTTTTGGTTGTTCAAAGATAACAACTGGTGGTTCAGAGTAGTATCCACCACCATCAGTGATGGTGACAGAATTCACTACACCAGATGTGACGGTAGCCGTTGCTGTTGCGATAGTTGTAACACCAAGTGTAGAACCAATTGTGACTGTAGGTGCTACAGTGTATCCGAGTCCAGCGTTGGTGATTGAAATACTGGTAATAGTACCAGCTGTGGATACGATAGCTGTACCAGAAGCTCCAACAATATTATCTTGTGATGTAATGGTGATAGAGTCCTGGAAATCTCTAACTTGACTCTCATTTCTAGAATCGAAGAGAGGTCTCACAGTATCAACATATGTTTCAGTAGAACCAAAACTAACAGGTTGAATCAGATAGGATGCTGGGAAGATTTGTGGTTCATATTGAATTCTGTCCTTACCAACTTCTCTGCCATTAATGATCTTATCGACAGTTTGTTTACACCATGTCACAGGTCTTAAGAGATTTCTGTCACTAGTGATACCAGGACCAGTGTAGACATTAGTTTGAACCGAATCCAGTGTGTTGATACCAGTTATGGTTCTCACATCCTCGTCGAAGATAATACCCTGTGTTGGTGGGAAATTGTCAATATCAAGTGTGTCACCAACCTTGACAGTTTCAACAATATCAGTGAAGACAACATCAATATCTCCACCACCCTTATAGAACAGAACTTTAGAGGTATCACCAACTTTTGGTGGTTCAGTAAATTCAACTGTACTACCACCAGTAAATATAAATCCTTTACCTGGTTCCTGAAGAACATCATTAATAAAGATCAGGAGTGTTTGGTCAACCTCAATATTTGAACCTGGAGCTGACTGAATAGAGACAGATTGTGAGTTCAGGAGAAGTCTGAAATCTCTAGTTGAACCATCGAAGAATTCATCAAATTTGTCAAGAACTTGGAGTTGACCAACAGACCAACCATTGAATTTATCTGTAAAGATTCTATCAACGGTGATTTGGAACTCCTCAAATGTTGCTGATGGGTCAGTTGGAATTCCAGTAGGTCCACCAACTGGAACGGTGAGTATTTCACCTTCACCATATGCATATCCACCATATTCAAATTCAAAGTCAATAACACTAGAGCCTTGTCCAACAACAATGTTGACAGTTGCACTTTGACCAGCTCCAGTTGGTCCAGCAGAACTATACTGAACAGGAATATTGCTGTATGAAAGTGGATCATCAAATACCAGTTCTGGTGGATTAGTTGATGTGTAACCAGTTCCTGGATTGGTGATAGCAACACTGACAATGTGACCACCACTAATTGCTGCTGTTCCGATGAACTGAAGACTTGGTTCTCCGTCAGTCTGAACACCAACATTGACAACTGTTTGAATTCCAACTCTATAACCAGAACCACTGTTAGCGATACTGACATTTGAAATCGTACCAGCTGTCGATACGGTTACAGTTCCACCAGCAGCTACCAGTGGTTGATAACCAAATCCACCATTAGAACCAACAGAAACGATTAAACCACCAATAGGAATATCAGAGTTGTTTGGATCATATCCAGTAGAAACACCAAGACCAGTAAAGTTGACAGTAGTAACACCTACAGATTCTTCCATGGTGTAAGTACCATCACCAGCTTGAGCTCCTTCTGGAACTTGGAAGATATTGTTGATAAGAATGATACCATTGTCAGTTGAATACCCAACAGTAGATGAACCATCATATTCGAGAGTGAATGATGTTGAAATACCATTAAACTGGTAGGAAATATCATCAAAGACATAATTATTGGAATAGGTCTCTCTAAAAGAATTGACAGGAGCATTCTTCATGAAAGTTCTGCCCTGGAACCTAGAGCTAGTTGTAATACCAGTCCAATCTCTTTGATCAGGTTCTGCAGTTGATGTGGTACTCAATGGTGTGTTACCATATGGGGCAGAAGCAAAGTTGATAGTATTACCAACAATATTGTAGTTGCCACCAATCTTAGTGATTGTTGCTCCAGCTGTGTGGAATCCAAGTGTGGAACCAAGTTGTGCTCTTCTTGCACCAATCTGAGTTGAACCAGCGATACCGACAGACTCAGCTATCAGATATTCATCATCAATCTGAAGAATATCACCACTTGCAAATGATGTGATACCAGTAACATTGAAGACTACATCAAAAAGGATATCCTGATTCAAACCAGTTGTTATTGCAGTACCAGTAACTGGTGCTTGAATCATATTGTCAATGGCCACCAGAGCTTTAGAGTTCTGATTGGTGGTTGTAATTACATGGGAAGCACCAATACCAACACCAGTAAGTGATAAGGTTTCTGGAATCACCTTCAATGCGTTTTCGGCTGATGAAGCGAAACGAATTCTACCCTCATCAATTTTTACAACATACAGGTTAGTTGGTAATTTGTCCGTAACACCAATACCAGGAATAGTAGTTGCTGCTATTCCAATAGCTTGTGTAGTTCCTACTCCAGGATACGAATAGACAACTTCTTCACCACTTACAAAGAAGTGATTTGGAATTGCAATCGAATTTGATGTAGTACTTACGACAGAAGAACTACTTCCATCAAATACTCTTCTGAAGATTTCATTTCCTTTATGGAGGAGACCAAATTGAGTTACAAGATCAAGTTTAGTTCCTCTATAGGTGTCATTATTTGACTTAATGACAACATTGTTGTGATCAATTTCATTTGGACTAGTATTGTTGTCAAATATCTTCATATCAATACCAAAGGTTCTGACTTCAACGTCTATACCTGCATTTGGTGTATATGTGATATTGACATTTGATGTTGAGGTAACACCAACCTGACCAAGACTGACGTTTCCACCGCCACCACTAGTGGTAGTGGTAGGATAAACAATATCACCACTGGCAGTTGGTACATTTCTTCCATCTCCAGTAGTTGAATTGGCAGTTACCGTAGTATCAAAGATACCACTGGAACCAATTGCTTGGTTGTTAGATACATTCCCTTCAGTGAAATTAGTTCCATTGAAGTCAAAAACAGCCATCCAACTGTTGTCAGAAACACTCCAGATTAACATTCTGGACGTATTAAATGGTCCAGTTGATGCCACATAATAGTAGTAGTTACTATCAGCGTGGAATTGAGCGTTACCACTAGAAACTGTATCAGTGTCAAGAACGAATCCTGTAGTTTGTCTAACGTAAGTCTGATTGAAGGAAGATGGTGACAAACCACTTAATGTAACTTCAGTATAATCTGTAACTGTAGTGCCACCTGCGTTTGCCGCACTAATGTTTGCATATTCAACAAAGGTCTCATTATTTGATGAGTTACACAATCCAAGTTCAAACATCTCATACTGATTATTTGTAGTATCCTTGACCAGGACTACATTGTAGGATGCTGAATATGGGTCAGTATAAGAAGAAATAACATTAGCAGTTGGTGAACCAGAAGCTGAGATCGAGGTATGTGTAGACTTCAATCTAGCAACATCCAGATCATAATTTCCAGCTGTTGTATTAGTATCAGAAATCAATGTCATTGAGGTTTGTGATTCCAAGTTACCAGTGATACTTGGAATGAAATCAAGTTTAACAACTCCAGAGTCAATGTAAGAATGATATGTTCCAAGTCCAAGTGTTCCAGAACTTGAAAGGGTGTTTTGCATATCACCATACTCAAGTTGAGTCACTGTAGTTCCATCATGGATAATATTGATTTCTGTTGAGTCATATTGACCAGAAGAAATACCAGAAGTGACTTCAACCATCGTCAAGATCTTAGCTGATCTGTTAGATGTTGGGAATGAAGCAATTGTCGTAGTTGTACCAGATGAAACACTAGTTTGAGAACTAGCAATACTGACAATATTACCGAATGATGTAGAACCAGTTCCTGACACACCATCAAGAAGACTGATGGATAAGATTGATGTAACGTATGCGTTATATTCAAACTTGACTGGATTGAATGTTAATTCCCACTCGTCAGCGCCAGCCAACTGGTAATCAAAGAAACCAAGTCTTGGGAATGTTTCAAGAGTTGAATATTCATTGATATATCCAATTCCAGCATTTTGAATGAGATTTACAATTGAGAATTGTCTTTCATCAGTGTATACATTGTCTTTCACAAAAGTGAATACTTTATTGAAGACATAGTTTGTTTCAAACTTACCAACAGGTTCAAACGGTTCAGCTCTTTCATTACTATTAAAATCTCCACTAATATCGTCAATTGAAAGAACTCTGTTTCCAACTGATTGGAAGTAATCTGTAAGAATTCTATTCTCAAAGAAGATTTCGTCAGAAACCAAACTACCATTTACAAATTGAGTTCCTTCCGAAACAAAGTCAAAATCATAAACACAATTGAGATCACCTTCTCCTATAATGTCAATAACAATCTCAACATTTGCCTCGACTGGTTCGACAACTGCATTTCCTGGATCAGATTCAAAACTTTCAGCTTGATAATCAGCAAACTTAGCAAAACCAGAAGTGTGGTTAAGATTACTTACTGGGTCGTTCCAAGTTTGATAAGGAACTTTACTAGACAGTGAGTAAGAGAAGTTTTGATAATACTCATTGTTGGGAAGAACTTGGAGATTGTCGTTAAGGAAACCTACATTATCCTTCCAACCACCGATTACAGTAGCACCAACACCAGTCGTTATCTCTGCATCAAAGTCCCACTTCTTCAGAATGACAGCTTGAGTATTAGAACTCTCTCCTCTGACAATCGTTCCAATGTCAAAGTCTTTTGGTGTGTCAATCTTAAGTTGTTCAATGTTTGGTGTCCAAGACTCCACAACACCAGTCTTATCACCATTGAATACTTTTTCACCAACAAAGAAGTTGTTAGTTGTCAATACTGGATTGAATGTTGGGAAGTATTCTTCAGCTACAATTTGACCAACTGTGTTTAATGGATCAACAGTTCCTGGAATCTCTCCATCATTGAGTACATCTCTAAGACTATACTCAATATATGCTCCAGTTCCACCAAACTGAGGAACAGAGGTGATAACTGGGAAGAGTGTGTAGTTGTAGTCAGATGAGTTATATCCTTGTCCCGTTGGGGATGAGAGAATACTTACATTCTCCACAAGAATATTCTTACCAACGGTATATGGGAACTCTCTAGGAGTACTGAAGGTCTGGTTCAGATATACTCTTACAACCTTAGTTGTTGAGTTGTATGTCAGTGAAGAAATTCCAACACCATTCGTGTTCTGAGTTGGAATGATTCTTGGTGTAACATCATACATTCCAGTTGTGTTATTCAGAATAGTTACTGATGTGTCACCGATGTTATATCCGAGATCCACTTCATCAAGAACTCTATTGGTATAACCATCAATGACTTTCAGAACAGCTGGATGTAAGTAGTTTCTACCAAGAGATGAAATACCAATAGATTCAAAAGATGTCAAAGATTCCATTTCCAGAATCTCTGGAAGATTGGCTTCTGGTCTCAGTGTTTCGTCAGTGGGATAATCAAATCCAATATTCTCAGAATCAAAACGATAATTCAGAATTTTACCGATGTTCTTACTCTGAGATTCTAAGATAGCATCAGTTCCAATACCACTAATAACCCTGTCAACTCTAGGTAAATTAGTATATCCACCACCATTATTGGTCATCTCAATTTCAGAGATAGAACCAAAGGCTGTTAAAGAATCAGTAGTATAGCTGGAATCTGAGTTACTCTTCGTATAAAGAGTTGACTCTGGAGCTATTGGTAACTCATATGTGAATGTTGTAGAACCAAGACCAGTCAGTTGGTGAATTCCATCATACTTACTCTTTTCAACATTGATCTGATTGTATGGGAAAGAATCTTCATCAATAACAAGACCTCTCTGAGATGCAGAAACGATATTGGTGTTGATTGGGTCAAACTTATAATAAAGTCTGATTGGAACATAATCACTTATCTCAACTGTGAGATTTGCATCAGTGGTAACACCAACTGAACCACCAGTTGATACCTCAAATGATTTGTCCTCTTTCTTACCAGTAGTTACAAACTCTTTGTTAAATTCTTGATCAAGATAAACAGACATCTTGAATGCAGAATAACTCACACCATTTGACAGGAACGAAAGTGAGGAGTCAGAAAGATCAAATTTCAGATTGCTATTTCTTCTGGTGATAACAAGTGGATTGATCTTTGAAATAGTTCCACCATCACCTTTTGATGTGATATTGACGAATGATGGATTTTCTTTTTCAAGTTCAAATCTATCACGAACGAGTCTAATCTTGTCTTTGTTGTAAGGGATGACATAATACATGTCATTGTCAATGAGACCACCTGCAGGATCACTTGAAGTGTGAATTACCTTATCACCTTCAACATAATCATGATCACTAACCGTCAGTGTATTAAATTGTGTGTCAACCTTATCGGATGTGAAACCAACAGGATTGAAAACAATTCTTCTATTGAATGCATTAAATCTTACATCAATGATCTGGTCAGAAGTTGGTTTGATGGTAACTTTAACCTTATCATTGAAACCCAATCCGTGAGTTGTTGCAGTAGATACAGTGACAATGTGACTATCAACCTGAGCTCTTAGGATATCTGTTCTGATTGTCTTAAGGCTATGATACTCTCCAGAACCAAGACTTGTGAAGTAGAACAGACCAGTTGTCGTTCCAATACCAACATATCCACCAGTGGTTGACAATCCAATCTTGTGGGACGAGATACCAATGAAGTCCTTTGTGATTGGTGCAGCATACAGTTCACCATAATCAGTTAGACTTCTGAAGTTTGTTGTAATACCATTCCAAACACCAAGAGATGTACCACCATTTGCGGTATATGTCAGACTATCATTCAGTTTCAGTCCATGATTCTCATAGAAAATTGCTTGAGGTTGAATGAAGATAGAAGTAGCACCAACACCTGGATTTCTGAATGTTACAACAGTTCCTACACCATTACCAGTAGTAGTTCCAATACCAACTGACTCCGCTGGTTCAAAGTACAACTCTTCATTAAGTCTGAATGACTTTTCTGTTTTGGTAGAACCAACATTGATGGTGAACTTCATAGGGTCACCAGTTAAAACAGTTCTGTTCGTATGAGCAGAACCTACAGTTCCCTCCTGTTCTCTTAGGACACGAATTCTCTTACTTTCTTCATCAATATTGAGAACCTTGACTTTTTCTGTACCAATACCAAGAATATCATTTGGTCTGATGAATGGGAATTCTAAAGCACCATCAACATAGAAGTAAGTTGTCAGACCTGTAGCTCCAGAGGTTTCAATACCGAGAATAGTAACAAAGGTTTCTGATCTTACACCAACTCTATATGGTCCATCAAACCCTTTATAATATTCAGAAAGACCATTGATGTTGACTAACTCTTGATCTGTGAAATTGTGTGGAACAGAGGAGAAACCAACAAATTGATTAATATCAAAATACTTAATGAATTCAATATCGGTAAGTGTTGTAGATGCACAACTTACTGTATCAACTTCAATACCACCAATACTCTTGACTTTAGCTTGGGCACCCTTACCATCTGCTTGACTGTTGTCAAACAAAATTCTGTCATTGACCTGGTAGTTACGACCACCAGTGAAAATGCCAATGTTCTCAACAGTTCCAAGAGATGCTGCTGTGACTTCTAAAGATTGTTTCTTAATCTTATTAGAATCAAAGATATAATCATATCCACTATATGTGTTATTAGTGTTGTATGATTTTGTATTTCTCAACCATTCATCGGATTGAATATCATAATCTGTTTGATTAGATAGGACACTATAGTTGAAATCAATTCTCTTGGAATGGAAAGTGTCACCGATGACATATGGGAACTGTGGTCTCTTGTAGTTTCTAAAGGGTCCAAAAGAGTCTACAACGGTCTCTAAAGTTGTAAAGTAGGCATATACACCATTGGGGTAATCTGGAGTGACACAGAACCTTCCGTTGTGTACATCCAAGTCACCAACATTGGTAAATTTGAAGTCTTCAACAAAGAAACCCTCTGGGTACAAACCGACAGGTGGTCTGTGAGTTAACTGAAGGTCAAGCTCATATCCAGACTTCAACTGTTTGATAACACCACCTTCTGATGTGCTATATCCGTTTGGACCATAGATTGGATTACCATCATATGCCCAACCCAGAATTGGAGAGTGGAATGAGTTGGTTACTTCGATACCATTAGTTTTTTCTAAGTCAGCAATACCATAGAATTTCTCACCACTGTTCTTAATAGCATATGTTGTCTCTCTCAGTTTTCTTGGAGAGTAAAGATGACAGTATTCTGTGGAATCACCACTAATGCTCTCTTCAACAAAACCATCATCGTTTTTGATGAACGTTGAATTTCTAGCAAAGAGGTTGATGTTCCATTCTTTTATCTTTGCTTCAACTTTAGCATCAACACCAGGATTACTAATAAAAATTGAAGTCTCACCATTGACATAATCTAAACCAGGATTGATAATCTTAATCTCTACAAGTTTACCGTCTTCAATGATTGGGGTAAGAACTGCATAACTACCAGCTCCACTAATTGTTAGTTCTGGTGGTGATATGTATCCACTACCTTGGTTTTCGATGATGATATCAACAAAACGACCATTATTAATGATAGGCATCACCTGTGCCTGTTCACCACCATCAAAGGAGAATCCAGGTTGTCTATTGAGATTGATAACCTCAGCAGAACCATATTGAGAACCATGAGATGTCAAGTCGATAGAGTCTACATGACCTCTGAATACTGGTTGTACTTTACATTGGAAGTCCTGGCCAGAACGAGTAGTGATACCAGTTAATCCCTGAACAGTTACTGTAATTGGTCTGTAGTTGAAAGTTCCTACACCCTCACCTTCAATATCAACTTCAATTTTATTTTTGAAGAAGTAATCGAGTGGTGTTGAACCAGTTCCAACTTCACTTAATGTGAAAGTGTCCTTATCGACATTGTTCACATAGTATTCTTTAGTTGTGGATAGACCTGATACCGAAGTTGAACCTGCAGTATATTGTACAATCTCACCAGTTTTATAACCATGATTGGTAATCTTAACTTGGTTCAAAGCTGTTACAATACCAGCTGAAGGAATGAGTCTCTTCTTATTCTTGTACCCTTCACCAGGATCAGTTACGACGATAGATGAAACAATATTCTTTCTATCTGAAGATCTTAGTGATTGAGTCCCTTGTCCATATGCAAACTGGAAATCAACTGTATTGATACCAGCAGTGGCATCTTCAAGTTTAGTGTGAAGTGTAAGATTGAAGTTATCAACAACATTCACAAAGTAAGAGGAGTTGGTTGACATTCCACCAACGGCTCGTAAACCTTTTGAATCATAAACAATTTTCTCACCTTGTCTAAACTTATGGAATGTTGAGAAACCAATAGTATTAGTATAAAAATCAATGTTACCATTGAACTCAGTGTTAATATTAACTTCGTAAATAACAGATGAAATATTAGATTTAGCTGCAGCTTGTCTTGTGGGATTGCCACCACTGATCTTAACAATTGGTGTTTCTAAGAAATCAAAACCAGTATCAACAATATCAATTCTTTCCAGTGAACCTTCAACAGCAACCGTACCAGTAGCACCAGTTCCAATTGTATCTGTGATTGTAAATCTTGGAGGAGTTATAACATCATATCCTCTTCCACTACCAGTTACAATCAGTTCTTCAATTGGTCCATAGAAGATCGTGTCATCTGACTTATAGTTTAGAAGTTCAACACCATTGATGAACATTCCATTGAAACCTGGAAGAGTTTCAAAGTCTCCTGCTTCTCTGATTGGATCAACAATTTTCCTGTAGATCCCTTGTGGCTCAAGGGGTTTGTTATAGAAATTAAAGAAGGTAAAAGTATTGTCAGTAACAGTTCCACCTAAGTTTATAAGTCTACCAGCAAAAAGATCAGATCTACTTCTTGCAAGCCTGATAGTAGTATTATTAATCTTTTTCACATAATAAACAGATTCCCTAACAGAACCAACATTATTACTATTCGTAGGGTCAAGGCGCGAAAGTCTACTTTCAGTCGTTGTTGTGATGGGGAAACCATCAGGATTAAATGTTGTAGTTTGAGTTATTCCTGGTTGATAATAAATCGCATCACCAGTATAGAATCCATGAGCAACACCAAAGTCAATTGCACCATTAATGGCAGAACCACTAAACTTCAAACTTTTCTGATATGGCTCAAGTGGTGTGTTGTCATAGTATGGTAATGAGTTAGATGCAATTAATAAGTCATCATTGAAATTTGTATATGTGTTTTGTACATTAGAAATAAACTTCTCAAGAGAACTGATCTTGGGTGAATCAACCTTCAAGATTTGATTTTCAAAAGACCAAACTCTACTTGTATTCAGTGTAGATCCAGCCTTTATAGTGAATGATTTGTCACTCTTAATTTCAAGAACCGTAGCTGTAGAAGTGACACCACCATTATCAGACAGTTTGATAGAGTATCCTGGTTTAATCGTATGTTCATCATATGTTGTGACATCATACTTGTTCTCTAATGTATCAATAAGAACCAGTGAAAAAACTTGCCACCTTGATTTAGAGTTGATTGACCAGTTAGAACCTCTGGTTGTTTCATCTTCAACACCAAAAGATTTGATATTGACTGTATCATTCTTATGGTAGAAATAGTTTTCACCAAGTTTGAGATCCTTAAGTGTTGATGTAATCTTTACTCTGATATCTTCATCAGTTCCAATACCAACATAGGCATAAGAATAGTCATCAAGAGTTACATTGATTTTCTCAGCGAGTGTATTGGAAATACCAGATACATTTAAGAACTGGTTTACAGTTTTTCCACTATAGGTAATCGAGATAATATTATCATCAATATCAACAACTTCTAACTTACCTGACTCTGGGAAACTAACTGTTGAGTCTACATCAAGAATTGTAGATGCAGCACCAACACTAGTTAAAAGTTTTGTTTTTGGATTTGCTCTAAACTTACCAAACCTTGTTCCAGTAACGTTGATGTCTCTATCATATCCAGAGTCAATACTCAGTTGGTAGTAATCTTCTTCGTTATACTGAATTTTGGAAACACTATTAACAGTTCCACGAGCATTCGTTGAATCCTGGAATAGTGTGAGATTCTTAAGATCGAGTGGATCACCAATATCAGTTGCTCTTACAACAATATCTTCTGTTACACTGTAAGCAGCATCAGATGGTTTCAGAAGGAATCTGCTTGGACGGATGATATCTACTGTCTCGCCAAAGAGAGCCTTGAATAAAATCTTATATGATAAGTCTGTTCCTTTTGTTTTATAAAAACTATCACTATTGATAATAAAGTTCTTTTGATTCGTCTTTAATTCTCTATCATCAAAACCAGGACTAACTTGAGCCTTTAACTTTTTAAAGAACTCTTGCAGAAACAGAACGTTTAAGTTCTGAATGACTGCACCTTTCTTATGACTTGCAGGAACACTTGTCGGTGAAAATGACAGTCTGTCTGGTACATCAGGAGAAGTGTATGATGTAATCCCACTGAAACCCCTTACACATCCCTCAAAGGTTGTATCAGTTTTTGTTTGATATGAAATGATTTCATCATCAATCTTGATCAGACCATTTCTTTCAACAAATCCCTCAGTGAAGTTTCCATCAACATTAGTTCTAATCTCATCATCAAAAAAACTAATGTCCGATTGAAGAATTGTAGAAGACTTCAGTCCAGTTAACTGATCAACATTTACATATTTGTCAATGTTTTGTAAAAGATCTAATGTCGCACCTTGAGTCTCTTGAGAAACATAGTATTGCTCAAGAAATTCAGAGAGAAGAGGAAAATCATCTCTGACAAAGGTAGGGAGTTGGCTTGCAACTATATCCTGAAATTTTACTCTATCTACTGACATTATTTTTTATCTTGTGAGTGATCCGTTTGAATAGCTTGAAGATACGGTGTAAGTTCCACCTGACACATCACTTCCTGATGAAACTTGATCAGGGATCATATTTACATTCAAATAAACATTATCCATTTGTAAGTAAAGGTCACGAGGTCCTAAGACATCATTGGAATGTGGACATGCTGAAATCTCAACAAGAGATGTACCACGAGTTACTTCAGTTGAAATGATATTGAGTGGATTTAACTTGATCAGACCAGTTGTATAATCAATTGTTCCAATGTTCCTCTTGAGGATGACTGGTTCAGTTGGGGAATTTAACTTGAACAGGAACATAGTTCCAGTTTTTAAATCAACATTTGGAGCATCACTCATATAAACAGTTCCACTGATACCACTTACTGAGAACCCAGAAGACTTAATGTTGAAACCAATTTCACTCTTAATGTGAATCTGATTACCAAACCCAAGACTATATTCAATGAACTGATTTAGAAGAGCCTGTAAATCTCTTCTCATGTTGATAGTGGTGATGTTTGAGGTAATCGAATCATGACTATCGTCAATGATTTTACCAAATTTACTATACTTAAACCTTGCCCCAAACTTATTTAACTGAGTAGAATTGGAGTATTTTAAGATATTATTTGTTACTGCAGTTTTAACTTGATCTACTGATCCAGCTGAGTTTTGATTGTAATAAACATTCGTATCAACTTCGATATAAAGATACTTAAGATCAATAATCTCAGTGATGATTCCAGCTACGGAATACTTTCTCAGTTGGAGTTGTAGGTTCCTCTTAATCTCTTCTGAGAGGAATACTCCATTGTATGGTTTGATACTGACAAACACCTTACCATACTGTGGTGGATTTAAGTCTTCTCCACCATATGCTGCAACAGATTCAGCTTCACCATACAATCTGGGAACCAATGTTTCATAGTCAGTTGCTGTGACAGCTCTATCTTGAGATGCATAGATGTTTGGTGCTAGTTTCTTAATTGACTCTACACTCTCAATATCATCTCCACCAATAGCTGGTTCAATTAATGTGATACTTGAGAAACCATTCGTTAATGGGTTTCCATTATTATCTTCAACTCTTCCAGCAAATGAGAAAGAAGAAAGACCATTCGGAGCTGAACCACTACATGACAAGTAGTTTGCAACAATCTCATTTGGTTCTTCTAATTCAGCACCAAATATACCATCACCAAACAACAACTCATATCTCTCACCCTCAGTCTCTCTCAGGAAGTAAAGAGGTGTATCTTTATCAGCATCGATTAAACTACTGTGTTGTTGATACTTTCTCGTAACACTCGATGATGCACTATCCTTAACACTTACTCTAATTGTATCTGTATCAATACCAGAGTTTGGTAAAATATACTTTTGATTTGGAAGTCTTGAGTTGACAGTAAATGTTTGTGTCAGGAATGAACCCTCATAGATGTCAATGTTCTCAAATCTAGCAACTCCAGTTGAATCTACAGGAACAGTAATATCATCTAAGACACAGAAAGAAAATGATGTGTTTGAGAAAGTTTGAGATGATAAACAACAAGGACCAGCTTTGAGAGTAACAGCTACAACAGTTGATCCTGATACATTGATCGAAAATGTTACCCTTGCTCTTGCTGACTTTCTAGAACGAGGAAGATAACCAATGTTTCGTGCAATCGATACAACGTTCTCTCTTAGAGTTGCACTATCAAGAAACACTTCATTCGACACCATGTTGGCGTTGTATGAAGAGATATATGTGTTATATGCTAACGTGTCTATGATTGTCGATAAGTTTGATCCCTCAAAATCATAATCCGTAAAGTTGGAATTTGATTTGAGATAATCTTTGATGGATTGTTTAATCTCATCAAAATCGACACTACTGAAATTTACTAAAGGCATCTTACCTAGTGGGTTCTAATGCAAATGAGAGTTCTTGTGCTGGAGCCTCAATACCAATGATCTGATAACGAATTACTACATGGAATTCATGATTATCAAAGTCAGCTACGACATCAACGTCATCTAATTCAACTCTTGGCTCAAAGTTTTCAATGGTTGTCTCAATTTGTGTTTGAATTGCAAATGCTGTTTGATTATCAAAGTTTTCAAATAGCAACTGATATACATTTGAACCCAATACTGGATTAAATGGTCTTTCACCTGGTATGGTCAATACCAGATTACGAATAGATCGTGCAATTGCATTCTCATTCCTAAGAGCTACCAGATCCTGATTCAGAGGATTAGTCTGAAATGTGGCACTGATATCGCGAAAAGCTTTACTGACTCTTTCGGCTGGCACTTGAACAGATACTATAAATCTGCTTTATTTAGGTGTGTTCTGACAGAGTTTGTTGTCCACACTTACATACATGATCTGGATGACTACAATCTTCTTCAGACTCAAATAACCCATCCTCATTTACAACTCTCTTGTTCTT
>Ga0209645_1000585_pt1 | contig 18710 bp, 21 predicted proteins | sample ETNvirenome_6_30_FD_184070 | JGI IMG/M metagenome (GOLD analysis project Ga0209645, IMG submission 184070) | Marine viral communities from the Pacific Ocean - ETNP_6_30 (SPAdes) (version 2) | ecosystem: Environmental > Aquatic > Marine > Oceanic | place: Pacific Ocean | collected 2013-06-19
AGCGGAAGGGGGCTGCCCGACCCAAACGTAGGCAGGGGTTTCCGGTTATCCTAGTTCTAGACAGAAAACCGGTTTTTTATTTTCTAGCCATAGTTACTAGTGTGGAAACAGTGGCAGAACTAGCAATACTAGCTATGAGTATGTTTTTGGCAGCTTTCTTTTGTTTGAAAGTTTTGCTTATACCAGATTCAGCCATAAAAACCATAGACAAAATTCATGAAGTTGAAGAACAAATATACCAAGAACGATAGAGTTTTGGTTAAGTCATTCGCTGGCCCTAATACTTGCGTCATTTTACTTAGAAGATATATGACTGCTAAATCAAAGGATAAACTTGGGGTTGATGGGTGGGAAGCGCAAATAGTAAATCAAAAAGAAATTGACAAATTGCGCAAAAAGGGTGTACCCTATAAAAAAGAAGATAAACCCAAAGTTTGGGTTTTTGATTGGCAAATAATAAAAAAGTGTGACTAGTTACTGCAGCAAGGTTGTGTATGGCGCCTAAGAAAAATTATGTTTTGGACACTAGCGTCTATCTAACAGAAGCTAGTTCTATTTTTAAGTTTGATAATAATGATATATTCGTTCCTCTTAAGGTATTAGAAGAGGTTGACGGACATAAGAAAAGGCAAGATTCGGTTGGATCTAATGCTAGGCATTTTATTAAAATATTAGATGAACTTAGAAGTAAGGGCTCTTTGGAAAAGGGAGTGAGACTCGGCAAAGGCTTGGGTATTTTACGTGTAATGTCCTACTCTTCGCTGGACAATATTATATTTCCTCCAGATCTGGATATGAGGTTACCCGATCATACGATTATAGCTACTGCGAAAGCTATTCAAATGCAGGACTCAAAAAGAAAAACGATAGTTGTATCCAGAGACATCAACATGAGAGTAATATGTGATTCAATTGGTTTACTAGCACAGGATTACACTTCAGAAAAAGCGGTCACTTCCTCTGATGAGCTTTACAATGGTTTTGTTGTGCATGCAGTTGATGATCAGGTTATTGATCGATATTATGCTGGTGAAGATATTATAATCGATCAAGATGATTTAACCGAGATGTGGTATCCAAATCAATATGTCATGTTGGTTTCAAATGAAAACGATAAAAAATCGGCATTAGCCTGCTTCAAAAGTCACCACGAGCCGCTTAAAAATGTCATTCACAAGAATATACCAGATTGGAACATAGACGCCAGAAACAAAGAGCAAGCTTTTGCAATTGATATGTTGATGGACCCCGAAATAAAGATTGTATCATTGGTTGGTCGCGCCGGCTCCGGTAAGACTTTAATGGCTATTGCTGCGGGGCTACAGCAGACTATCGGATTGAGAGGCGAGAATAACTATAATCGCATGATAGTATCTCGTCCAGTCCAGCCTCTGGGTAAAGACATAGGCTTTTTGCCCGGAACGATGGAGGAAAAGATGCTTCCTTGGTTAATGCCGATACAGGACAACCTCAAGTTTTTGATGGGTGATCGCACATCACTTGAGATGTATATGGAAAAAGGCAAGATTGAGCTAGAAGCGCTTACATATATCCGCGGTCGCTCTATTGCAAATGCATTTATCATAATTGATGAGGCTCAAAACTTGACCAAGCATGAGGTAAAGACAATTATTACTCGCATTGGTGAAGGAACAAAAATAATTTTAACCGGAGATGTCGAGCAGATTGACAATGTATATGTAAATGAGACATCAAACGGTCTTGCGCATGCAATAGAAAAATTCAAAGAGTACAGAATTGCAGGTCATGTGACCTTCCGGAAGGGTGAACGATCCGAACTTGCAACTTTAGCATCAAAAGTTTTGTAATCTTTAAAGCTTGAAAAATATTTTTTTTGTGTTATATTACTTTTAAAGGAGAAATACTATGTCACAAGAACAGACTGAAAATCAAACCACTATCACTAATGAATCAGAGCTTCATCAAAACCCGATGCTGTCTATGGTTGTTGAGAAAGACTCCGAGATGAAGGACTATCTAGTGGAGTATGTGGGGGAAAAGATGAACGAAGAAAACGTAACAGTTCAAATGATTACTGAAGTTTTGGCCACTGAGTTTCCTGAGTTTCTTATAAGCGTAGCTGAAGAAAACTTTCTCCTCGGCTACCAAAAAGGATTACAAGATGCTGACCAACTATCTCAAAGAGAAGCAGACACAACTGAAGAATAAGTCGATGGATTTTTATACACCGACTGGGCTTCATGTATATTTTCAATATCCAGTCGAAGGTGCTGATGTTGAAGCAGTTATTAGTAAAATAGAGTCCATAATGCCTTCTCACATGTTAAGTGAGATTGAGATGATTATATTTGGCTGGTTTGATGAATTTGAAGAACGATCGATCAATGCCTTCTATAATGATAACGCAATTTATGTCTCACATCTTCAGGATGACAATGAGGATCTTTTTGATGACTTGGTTCATGAGATATCTCACTCGCTTGAAGAGGCATATGGGTATCAAATATATGCAGACGAAAAAATAAAAAAAGAGTTCTTGAGAAAAAGAAATTATCTTCATGATATATTGTGGAAAGCTGGATATAAAGCGCCTCAATCATTTTTTCAAGATATTGAGTTCAATCAGGAGTTCGATACCTTTCTACATCAAAAAGTTGGGTATGACAAGCTAGCATCGCTAGTATCTGGTCTCTTTGTTAGTCCTTATGCTGCAACTTCTCTAAGAGAATACTTTGCAACAGCATTTACCGAATACTATTTGGATTCAAATCACGACTTTTTGCAAAAGGTGTCACCAGCCGTGTACGAAAAAATAAAAATGCTACAAGACACAAAAGAACTTGACTATTAGACAATATGTGGTTATAATAATCAAAAGAGGATAATATGCCACACATCTCATACTCCGAGCTTAAGGACTGGAAGTTCTGTGCGCATTACCACAAGCTTACTCGTGTCGATGGAATCGATGGGTTTACTGGTAATGAGTACACAGCGTTTGGTTCTGCAATCCACTCTGTCTGTGAAAAGAAATTGCTGCACGAAGAAATGAATGATGATTTTTTTGTGCAAGAGCTTAAAAAGAATATATCTGAGCTTGAAGGCGCGGTAGATGATAAATTAGTTCATCAAATGATGAAGCAGGGAAACAAGATTATCCCTGAGATTGACGACGCACTGTCGGATTACTTTGATGAATACGAAGTGCTCGCGGTAGAGATGCCGCTCTACGAGACCATTGAGGGAGAGGAGCACAAGTTTAAGGGCTATATCGATGCAGTAGTTGCAACTCCTGACGGTAAAGTGCATATCTTTGATTGGAAGACTTGCTCGTGGGGTTGGGACTCCAAAAAGCGTTCTGATAAAATGATTACGTATCAGCTTACGCTCTATAAGCACTTTTTTTGCCAAAAGATGGACGTGGAACCAAAGAATGTAGAGACACACTTCGCGCTTCTTAAGAGAACATCGAAAAATAATCATGTAGAGTTTTTTAGAGTTACGAGCGGGCCAAGAAAAACTGAAAATGCTCTTAAACTTTTGAACACGGCGATATACAATATTAAGAACAAGCGTTACATCAAGAACCGTCTTTCGTGTACTGGTGGTTACGGTTGCAAATTTTATAAGACAGAACACTGTCCATGAGGAATAAATGAAAAAGAAAACTATTTTGGTCTTATCTGACCATCCACTTTCGCCATCTGGCGTTGGTACGCAAACTAGATATATGATCGAGGCGCTACTGAAGACAGGACGCTATCGATTTGTTTGTTTAGGTGGTGCGATGAAGCACCAAGACTACAGCCCAATTAAAGTCGACCCATGGGCAGACGATTGGATTATTTATCCAGTTGACGGTTACGGTAATCACGAGATTATTCGCTCCCTTTTGCAGAAAGAACGCCCAGATGCTTTGTGGTTTATGACAGACCCTCGTTTCTATGAGTGGCTTTGGGAGATTGAGAATGAAGTAAGAGCAGTTTGCCCGATGATTTATTATCATGTATGGGACAACTTCCCAGCGCCGGCATTCAACGCACGATGGTACAGGTCCTGTGACTTTGTGGCATGTATTTCCAAGGTTACTTATGAGTGTGTAAAAGCAGTAGCTCCCAATGTTGATTCCTCATATATTCCTCACGCTGTAAACGCTACAGTTTTCAAACCAGCAACAACCGCAGAAGAAAAGCAAGCTGCAGCGGATGTTAGAAAGCAAGTTATTGAAACTTCAAAGAAGTACGCTAATCCAAATAAGAAGTTATTTTTCTGGAATAGTCGAAATGCTAGAAGAAAGCAAAGCGGCACACTTATTTGGTGGTTTAAGGAATTCCTTGACGAAGTTGGGCACGACAAAGCCTCTCTTCTGATGCACACAGATCCTAGAGACCCGCACGGTCAAGATTTGCCGCACCTTATTCAGCACTTAGGAATTGATGACGGACAAGTGCTGATTTCTTCACAGAAGGTTGCACCCGAAGGCTTGGCAGCGATGTATCGCGCCGCGGACTTTACAGTTGGAATTAGTGATGCAGAGGGCTTCGGTTTGTCAACCTTGGAGTCAATGTCGTGCGGCACTCCGATTATTGTAAACATGACAGGCGGTCTACAAGAGCAGGTTACAGATGGCAAGAACTGGTTCGGCTGGGGTATCCAGCCTTGTTCTAAGGCAGTTATCGGCTCTCTACAAGTACCATATATCTATGAGGACAGAATTTCTCAAGAAGACTTTAATAAGGTTATGAAAAAGGCACTGAGTCTAACAGCACCCAAGTACAAGAAAATGTGTGAAATGGCTCTGGGACATGTTAATAAGAATTATAATTTTGAAACGTTTGAAAAAACGTGGGTCAAGACCATGGATGAGTTGATTGAAAAACATGGTTCATGGGATGATAGGATCAACCACAAACGCTGGTATTTAATGGAGGTAGCGTGAAAAAGAAAACAATTTTATTACGAGGTCCGGTGCTGACACGCTCTGGATATGGTGAGCAATCTAGATTTGCACTACGCGCACTCCGTAGCCGTGAAGATCTTTTCGATATTTATGTTCACCCCCTGCAGTGGGGTAACACCGGATGGCTAAATGAGGATAGTCCGGAGAGAAGATGGATCGACAACAAGGTCGAAAAAACCATTAGCTACATCCAAAATGGGGGAACATTTGATGTTTCTCTTCAGGTGACAATCCCGAATGAGTTTGAAGTAATAGCTGAAAAGAACATCGGATACACCGCCGGTATAGAGACAACAAAGGTCGACCACCGATGGATTCAGAAAGCAAACGAGATGGATGAGCTAATTCTTGTATCTAATCACTCAAAGAACATATTTGAAAATACAACCTATGATGGGTATATAGAGAATACGTTACCAGATGGTACCGTCGAACGCCATCCACAGAAGATAGTGACTACTGTGCCCATGCACGCAGTTAATTATCCGGTCAAGACATACGAAAATCTACAACCACTGGATATGAATTTAAGCACCAAGTATAATTTTATCTGTGTTGCGCAATTCGGTCCACGAAAAAATCTCGTAGATACAATTCGATGGTTTGTTGATGAATTCAAAGACGAAGAAGATGTTGGACTCATAGTCAAAACAAATGTTGCGAAAAATTGCTTAGTTGATCGTGAAACATGTGAAGGTAGAATCAGGGGAATCCTGCAAGAGTGGCCAGAAAAGAAGTGTAAAGTATACTTGCTTCACGGAGACTTCACTGACAGAGAAATGCACGAGATTTATGTGCACGAAAATGTATCCGCAGCACTTTCCTTAACCCACGGTGAGGGATTTGGTTTGCCTTTGTTTGAGGCAGCATATACTGGTGTGCCTGTCATCGCAACTGCATGGTCCGGACAACTTGATTTCTTGTGTGATGAGGATGGAAAAGAGAGATTTTATGCTGTCTCATTTGATATGGTACAGGTTCCTGAGCACGCTGTTTGGGAAGGTGTGATAACCAAGGATTCAATGTGGGCTTATCCTCGCGAGCAATCTGCAAAAACCATGATGAGAGAGTGCTTGAACGACATTAAAGAAAATGCGTCTGAGAAGCACTGCGAATACGCTGCTGAGCTTATGGAACGCTTCAGCGAAGAGAAAATGTACAAGCAATTTGTTGATGCTATGAATGTAGAAGAGTCTTTTGATGTTGAGTCATGGCTAGACGATCTCGATATTCAAGAAGTACTATGAAGATATTATTTGTAGCTGATTTTTTTGCCGATCAAGTACTCGGCGGTGGAGAGTTGAACAACGAAGAACTGATTGATATTCTAATTTCAAGAGGTCATGAAGTCCAGAAGATAAACAGTCACCTGCTGACTAAAGACATAATCCAAGAAAATAAAGATACAAGTTTTATCATAGCAAATTTTGTTAATATTCCAAGTAATTTAATCAGTTCTTTTTATGACAAAAATTATATTATTTATGAGCATGACCACAAGTATTTGAGTACTAGAAATCCGGGCGATTTTCCTGATTTTGTAGCCCCAAAAGAACATGTTGTAAACTTAGATTTCTATAAGAATGCCCGTGCAGTTTTATGTCAATCAAGGTTGCATTCAGATATTGCACGTAAAAATACAGATTTGGAAAATATTATTAGTTTAGGTGGCAACATCTGGGATTTGAAATCTTTGAAGTTTATGAGCGAGATAGCAAAAACAGATAAAAATGAAATGTATGCGATCATGAACTCAAGTATCAGACACAAGAACACAGTCGGGGCTATAAAATATTGCAATGCAAAGGGCTACGAATATAATTTAATCGAAAGTGCGAACTACCAACAATTTCTATCAATGTTGGGTGTCAATAAGTCATTAGTTTTTTTGCCACAAACACCCGAAACTTTATCGAGAGTTATCGTAGAGGCAAGAATGATGAATATGGGAGTCATAACCAATAGTACAGTCGGCGCCGCGAGCGAAGAATGGTACAGCCTTAAGGGTCACGATCTGATCAAGGTTATGTATGACAAGAGAGAACAGATAACAGACAAAGTTTTGGAGTATTTGCGATGAAAGTATATTGTGTACAATACAGTGCCCACGCTGGAAAGTGGATCTATAACGGTTTAAAGTCTGCATGGGCTAGCCTCGACTACGAGACCGTCACCCCATCAGGTAATAAGCGCGAGACGACTACAACGATGATGTGGCCGAGTAATCCAGAAACATTAAATGAGGATTATTATATTATGTGTACTGCAGATATGGTTAACGGTAGTATGCCTTTAAAGGCTGTACAAAATGCTAAAAAAGCTTTCCTGTTTGTTCAGCCCACGCAGTATCCTATGCCTTGGGGTCGCCACCAAAATTTTGTAAATTTAGCACCAGAAGAGAGTATCAATGAGCTTAATCAATTAGATAATGTTGTTTATTGGACATTCGCGGATGTTGGTTCGGATAACTACTATCATTTATGGGGCAAAGAAGTCCACACTATCCCTCTAGCTTTTGATTCTTTTGGATATACCCCGGCGGTAAACGAAAAGATGAAACAGATTGATATAGCTTTTGTTGGCGGTTGGGCTAATAATGGCTTTGATGAGAAGAGAAAAATCATTGTCGAGATATTTTCCAAGTTTAAAGACTCAGGTTTGAAATGCGGCTTTTTCGTTAACAAAAATTTGACGCACCAGCAAGAGTGCGACTTGTTAGCTAACAGCAAGATTACGCTAAACATCCACGATGCGTACCAAAGAACTTTGGGTCTAGACACAAATGAGAGAACATTTAAATCTTTGGGGCTCAATGGCGCCATGGTATCAGACAAAGTGGAACAACTAAATCGTCTTTTCCCAGAAGTGAAAACAAGTCTGGACTCAAACGAGATCGTTAGTTTCGCTAGAGAACTTTTAGAACTTAGCGAACAGGAATTAACTGATATCAAAGAAAAGAATAGGCTAGACATTTTAAACAATCACACATATGTTAATAGAATTGAGGCGTTACTAAAAATATGAATCCAAAAGTTTCCATCATTATACCCTGTTATAACTCAGAAAAGTTTGTTGAAGAATGCGTGCTGTCCGCGCTGTGGCAATCATATCCAGAAACAGAAGTAATAGCAATCGATAACGAGAGCACGGATAATACCATGCAAATTCTTCACGATATAAAAAACAGGGAAGGCAATCTCATTATTGACACTGCTAAAAATATTTACCCCAACTGTTGGGACGAAGCCCGCGCCCGAGGATACGAATTGATGACAGGAGATTTTTTCACTGTCATTGGTTCTGATGATTTGATTGAAACAGACTACGTTGCGAATTGTATTGAAGTGATGAAGAGATCAAAGGGTGTCATTAAGGCATTCCAGAGCCACGCTATGGGATTCAAAGCTCATCCTATGGGTAAGGTCCGCACTGGTTTGATTAGCTACCCGTATGAGACACGAGAGCAGTTTATGGAGCTAAGTTTAAAAAGGTGTGTAGTAAACTCACCATCTGTGTTTTACGATGCATCTCTTTATGAAATGGGTTTGTTGGAAACGTTCCCAGAAAAGTATGGTGGCGCCGCAGACTATGATTTATATTGCCGTTTAGTGGATAGTGGCGTCTTTATATACTCTGTTCCTACTTGGCTAGGTTTTTGCTATCGATGGCATGAGGATCAAGCAACGTGGAAAGTTCAAAAAGAAGAAGCAAACTATGATAAAATGATACAAGACTTCTGGAAAGAAAAATGGAAAGACGAGATTTAATAGAAAGAATAGTTGATATCGCATTTGATAATAAGCTCTCACACTTAGGGAGTTATTTTTCTAGTGTTGGAATTATCGAAGACATATTCATCAATAAACATGAAGACGATATTTTTATTCTTTCTTCTGGACACTGTGCGGTCGCACTGTATGTTGTATTAGAAAAGTATTTAGGCCACGATGCATCTCATTTGTTTCTCAAGCACGGCGGACACCCCCACCGGTGTGAAGAAGACGACCTCTACTGCTCCACAGGCAGCTTGGGTATGGGTATCACAGTCGCTGTTGGGAGGGCTGTTGCAAATCCTGACCGCACTGTGCATTGTTTAATCAGCGATGGAGAGTGTCACGAAGGTAGCGTATGGGAATCACTCAAGTATATTTACGAGAATAATCTGAAGAATATAAAAGTATATGTAAACGTTAATGGTTACTGCGCATATGACACAGTTGACACAAGGTATCTTGTAGATCGCCTCAAGGTATTTCTTCCTGATATTAACATAATCTATACAGACGTTGGAACGTTCCCCTTTCTCAGAGGACTAAATGCACATTATCACGTGATGAGTCCAAAAGATTATTCACTAGCAAAGAGGATTTTAAAAGATGAGGCGTGATTTTGCAGAAAGACTGCATCTTGAGATGGGTAAGAATAAAGACATTTACCTACTTACAGGAGATCTTGGATATGGTCTTTGGGACCGAATCAGGATAGATTATCAAGACAGGTTTTTCAACGTCGGCTCCTCGGAGCAACTAATGTTGGGAATGGCAAGTGGTCTAGCAATGGAAGGTAAAATTCCAGTTGTTTATTCGATTACGCCATTTGTCATTTATCGCCCATTTGAGTTTGTCCGCAATTATGTCGATCACGAAAAGCTGCCAGTGAAGTTGATTGGCGGAGGTAGAGACCGAGATTATGGCTATCTTGGATTCTCACATTGGGCAGAAGAAGACAGAGATATAATGAGTAATTTCAATAACATAAAGACACTCCACCCAGAAAATGTGGGAAAAATGCATGCCAATTTCAAGTATGTTATTGATAAGAAGACGCCCCTTTACATGAACTTACAAAGATGAAAATACTATTAGTAGCCAATAAGACATACAGGGGCTTGCCAGATAGTATCTTGTGGTATTTTTGGGAGCCAATGATAAAGCTGGGTCACGAAGTTTACCTTTACGATACAGTCATGGGTTCCGAGGACGGTAGTTTCGATCAGGTTGTTGAAGGTTTTGTTCCTGATTTGATATTTTGTATATTGACAGGCAACAGGATCATTACACCACATGAACCATGGCCAGAGTTATTGGAAATAACAAAGCAAGGCAGGTTTAGAACCTTTAATTGGTATTGTGATGATACATGGCGTTTTGATAAATTTTCATCAATATCCTGTAACCACTTTCATGTATGCTCGACTCCTGAGAGAAGCTATGTTCAAAAATACAAAGAAATTGGATATGATAATATTATAGTTGCCAATTGGCACGCAAACGTTGATTGGTTTCCCAAAATACATTTTAAGGATAAAGAAATAGAAGCATCATTTATCGGTGCGCCTAATGCAAGTCGACAAAGGTTTTTCGATTTAGCTGAAGTCGATGTAGAATATTTTTACGGACTATCACAGCAAGATCTATTTAACACGTACTCAAACAGTAAGTTGAGCATTAACCTATCTGTCAACAACAACGATCCAGATAAGAAAACTCAAATGAAGCAAAGGATTTTTGAGGTGCCAGCCGGCGCCGGAATGCTTGTAACAGAGTATCACGAAGGTCTAGAGGAATATTTTGATATCAATAGAGAGATAGTAACCTTCTCCACCATCAATGAATTTAGAGAAAAAATGAACTTTTTTGCCAAGAAGCCACAAATTGTTGAGAAAATTGCAATTGCAGGATATGAAAGATTCTTGAAAGAACATGAATCTCAAGTTAGAATAAAGAAAGTTCTTGAGGAGATTATGGCAAAATGAATATATTAATCACCGGTGGAAAAGGATTTCTAGCAAAAGAGCTTAATTATTATTTTTCAAAAAACTGCCCTAAGAGCACAGTCATTATGACTGATCGCACAACGCTAGACCCCACAGACTATGAAAGTGTGAAAAACTTTTTTGATGAAGTTAAGGTTGATGTTGTCATCCACACCGCTGTACAAGGCGGTAAGCGTGGTCAATTTGAAAACATAGATGATTTTTTTAACAACATTAGCATGTTTCAAAATCTCATAAAATTTTCTGATAAATTTAAAATAATGTTCAATTTTGGATCCGGCGCTGAGTTTGATCGAAGGTTTGATATTAAAGAGCGAATAGAAATAGATATATGGAAGTCAAACCCTATTGATCTTTATGGTTTAGCCAAGAATTTAATGACTCGCAAGATATATGAGATGGATGATAACGTATATAATCTTCGACTTTTTGGTTGCTTTGGAGTCAACGAGGAGCCGCAGAGACTCTTCAGAACTTGTCATGACAATTTTAGTAAAGGAATCAGTGCCAATATAACTCAAGATAAGTACATGGACTATTTTTACGCCCAAGACGTCGGCCGCGTTATAGAATACATTATAAACAATCACAACATATGGGATATGCCTCGTGATATCAACATGTGTTACAAAGAAAAATACAGACTTAGTGAGTACGCAAGCATGATTAAAGATTTGACAAACAATGCCAAAGATGTTATTATAAAGGCTGAAGAATTAGCCTATTCTTACACTGGGGATGATTTTCTTCTAGAGGATTTAGAAATAGGCTTAATTGGACTTAAAGAGGGATTGAAAGAATGTCTGAAAAAATGGAACAAATCTTAGATTTGGTATCGGAATATATTAAAGAAAAACAAGGAAACGAAGAGTGGAATCCCGGTGAAGACTGGGTGTCTTATTCGGGACCAATTTTCGATGATCAAGAATACCTTGCGGCTATCAAGCAAGTTCTTGATGGTTGGATGATTTTTGGTAAAAACGCACGAGAGTTCGAACGCCAGTTTCCAGCAAAGCTTGGTAAACTGTATGGCTCGTTGACTAACTCTGGTTCGTCTGCAAATTTGCTTATGGTAGCTACCACAAAATCAAGAAGATTTAAGAAGCAGCTAAAAGATGGAGATAAGGTGATTACACCAGTAGTTTGTTTCCCTACTACCATCAACCCGCTTATTCAACACAATCTAGTGCCTGTATTTGTGGATGTAGAGTTTCCAAGTGTTAACTTGGACCTCGATAAGGTCGAGGAAGTCCTTGAAGCAGATCCCGGTATCCGCGGAATCATGTTCGCTCACGTGTTAGGTAATCCTCCTGATATGGATAGGCTCATGGCACTCGTTGAGAAATATGACCTTGTTTTCTTAGAAGACGCATGTGATGCTATGGGCTCTTACTACGATGGTAAGAAACTTGGTTCTTATGGTGACATGTCTACGTGTTCCTTTTTCCCTGCCCACCACATGACTATGGGTGAGGGCGGCTTCATCGCTACAAACAGCCAGAGAACTAGGACTATTTTGGCGAGCATGCGAGACTGGGGACGCGCTTGTTACTGCAATACTCAAAAGCCCGGAAATGTCACAAGCGCAACAGCGTGCGGAAATAGATTTAAGAATTGGCTACCGGGTCTCAAGGACGCAGTATACGATCACCGATATGTATTCGATGAAATTGGATACAATCTAAAGCCGCTAGACCTGCAGGCTGCAATGGGGCTACAACAGCTTAAAAAGCTTCCCATGCTAGACGACGCAAGGCGCAAGAACTTCGCAAAACTAAGCGATATATTTCAGCCTTACGCACAATATTTCCACATGCCAGTTGCCACTGAAAAGGCAGATCCTTGCTGGTTTGCATTCCTTCTGACAATCAAGGAAGACGCTCCGTTTTCAAGGTCAGATATTGTATCTCATCTAGAGGGTTTAAAGATTCAAACACGGTCTTATTTCTCTGGAAACATATTGGCTCACCCCGGATACATTCATTTGGCTGACGAGTATGGCGACATGGACGAAACATTTCCGAACGCCCAGTTGGTTACGACCAATTCTTTTTTCTTGGGAACATACGCAGGTTTGACAGATGAGAAAATGGAATATATCAAGCAGGCTGTGGATAGCTTTTTCGAGGGTTTGTAATGAAGCTTGTTTACATCACAGGGTGTTTGGGGTTCATAGGTTCGTATGTAACCAGAAAGTGCCTAGAAAGAGGCTGGAAGGTCTATGGTGTCGATAAAGAAACTTATGTAGCAAATACTTCTTTGTGGCAAGAATTTATGTCTCACGACAATTTTGAATATCTGCATACGGATATTAAAGACTTAAAACATTTGCATGATTGCGATTACGTGATAAACACAGCGGCAGAATCACATGTGGGCAACAGCATTATCAGCAGTAAGGAGTTTATAGACAGCAATATCGTTGGTGTTCAAAATTTGCTTGACCTTGTGAGAAACAAGCCTGTAAATTGTAATCGTCGCCCTATCTTTTTTCACTTTAGTACTGATGAAGTTTATGGAGATATTGTTGATGGCGAGCACACTGAATCTGACCTCCTTCACCCCAGTAATCCATATTCAGCCGCTAAAGCAGCGGCCGATATGCTTGTGTTGGCTTGGGCTAGAACATATGATCTAGAGTATGTAATCTTGCGTCCGACCAATAACTATGGAATTGGACAATACCCAGAAAAGCTGATCCCGCTCTCAGTTAAGAATTTGATGAGAGGAAAGAAGATCAGATTACATGATGCTGGAACACCAGTTCGCAATTGGTTACATGCTGACGACACAGCCGAAGCAGTTATGACAATAATAGATTCTGGCGCCACAAATGAAATATTCAATGTCGCCGGCGGTTTCGAGCAAAAGAATATCGAGACCGTTTTAAAAGTTATTGATAACTTCCACGAGTCAGAATACAAGTGGGAAGACCATGTGGACTTCTCTTACTCGCGCGAAGGGCAAGATGTTAGGTATGCACTCAATGATGACAAACTCAGGGCGTTAGGGTGGACCCCAAAGAAGAAATTCGATGAAGAAATATATGATATTGTACAATATTACAAGGACAATTTTATATGGTAACCGATTACAGACAGGCTGGCAGAGGTGAGGTCTGGGAACTTAGGGGGTTCTTAGAAGAAGAAGAGTTGTGGGAAAAATATTCTATATCGGCGGTTGATCCCGGCGATGTTGATCTTTTAGGGTACCACCTGAAAGAACTAAAAAATTATGTTATTCACGGTATGGATAATTTAATAGCTATGGTTGGCTCGCATGAAGATAAAAAGGCGTTAGTCATGGCACACGGACCTTCTTTGTTGGATATAAATAAGTCAGACTACGAGCAGCATGTAAAAATTACTTGTAATGATTTTCATAAAATAGAATTTCTAGACGACTTCAAGCCTGACTTTTGGTGCGGTGCAAATTCATATGAGGCTATCGAAGAGCCGTTAAATGAATGCTTCAAGCACGACGTTACTGCTGTGGTAACGGTGCCAAGAAAGTGGCAATTTATAAAACTGATAAACATATCAAAAAAACACCGCAAACAAAACTTATTTACACCTTGGATCTGGAACAACAGGAGCCTCCAAGCTGTTCTTGCAAGAGCATTCAAGCTTTCACGCACCTACTCCCATTGCAATACAATAACCATCCACATGATAGCACTAGCGCTGATACTTGGGTGCAAAGAGATTGATATTGCAGGTTTTGACATGTCATACAGCAAGGCGCTAGAGAGGACCGGTAAAAGCCATGCCGGAGTCAATCTATCAGCCGATATTAACTTATTTGAGGAAGAGGATGAGTATGCGCAAATGATGTTGGATTTAATGTATCTTGTTGGGGTTGCGCACCAGAACGGCGTTGTGATGAATAACTTATCTTATAAAATAAATGATTTACCAAAAGTCCTCACTGAAATGAATTATGTTGATATTGGTCAAGAATTTTTAGAAAAAAATCAAAAGAGACAAAAGGAATTAGAAAAAGATGTGGTTTACAGGTCTTACTGAAGACATTGCGGGTGTTCCCTGTACGGATCCACCGCGCCCATGGCATAGTAGCAACCCACCTCCTGCCGTACAGCTTAGTAATCTGGGAACGATGCAAAATGCGCATGGTTCTGAGCCTTTTCCGGGAGATTTTGAAGACTATAAGAAAAACCCTCATCTTGCCGAACTTATAGAAGGCAAGACAGTTGCTTTTGTGGGACCCTCTGCGCATCTTGTTGGGCAAGGTATGGGCGATTTCATAGAAAGCCACGATGTTATAGTAAGGGTTAATCAGACTAAAGAGATACCAAAAAATCGACATGTGGATTTTGGTCACCGAACTGACGTGCTAGCTAGCAATCTAAATGCCCCATCGATGGGGGGACTTCTACAAAATATGAAATGGGTTAGGACGTTAAAACACATTTTTGGATCTGGACCATCGATGTGGGACAGAGATAAGTTTGGAAATGTGGTTAAATCTTGGAACATCCCGTGGCATAACGTTAGTGATGGGTACTTGTTTAAAGTATATCAAGAAGTAGGAACCACAGCAAGCACAGGCTTGTCAGCTATGGTTGTCTTAATGAATTACGATATAAAAAGCTTGTATATAACTGGCAATTCGTTTTACAATTTTGGTAAATGCGGGGTTGTATATTATGATGAGTTTGAGGATGAAATGACGATGAAAAAAGTGAATGGTGATAATACGAATCACTACAGGCATGATATTCATGCGATAGAGCCTCAAATGGATTTTTTCAAAAGACTTTTAGATGTTCATTATCCACACAAAATAAAGGTTGACAATTTGTTGAAGGATTATTTTATAGGAGATGATAAATGACAAATATAAAAGAGGTAATGAACGAAAGAGGTTATTATGTTATTGAGGGCGGCATACCCGAAGAGTATGTGAAAATTTTTAAGAAAACTATTGTAGACTACTTTGCTGGCCCAAATACTGCGGTCGAAGGAAACACTGCACAACCAAACGCGCTTAACAATGAAAAACTATTTGCGTTGCATGATATATTTTCGTTGGACACTTTAATGGACCCAATAAGAGAATTGTTGGATAATGAGGTGTGCTTCTTACATAACTTTGATGTCCATCATAATTTTTTGGCATTAGGTTGGCATGATGATACGCAGATAAGACATCTGATTGAAAAACCACAAAATTACAGCTTTTTACACAAAGACCTGACAGACAAAAATCCGTTTAGGGTTTATAATTTGGCAGTCTATTTGCAAGATCATCCTGATGGTCGTGCTCTGTCTGTGTACGCTGGAAGCCATAAAAATGGCATGGGAAGTGGAGACGTACAAGATATCAGTGGCAGACAGAGAGATACATCACAAGAAGAGATAAACTTATCTGTGAAAGCTGGAGATGTGGTTGTTTTTGATGAGAGGCTGTTTCACCACGGAAACATAGGCTCCAAAAACGATCGTAGCACCATATTCTTTGGTTTGGGTGCGAAGAACATTCATAGCTATTATTCTGCAAAAGGCTCCATTCAAAGAATGATTAAGGAGACGGGTGTACGATATAAGATGTGTGAAGAAGCTGCAAAAACTTTAAAGGAAAACAACGTGCAAGTATGAAAGGAATATTAATTACAGTCAGAAGCGCTTCAACTCGCTTGAACAATAAATGCTACAAGTTGATAAAAGGTCGACCTACAATCGAATATGTTATAGAACAAGCTAAGAAGTCGAAGCTTGGTGAAGTTGTGGTTTTGTGTACAACGGAGTTACCAGAAGATGACTTGTTGTGTGAGATAGCAACCAGAAACGGTATTGAATATCACCGCGGAAGCGTATCCGATAAGCTTGAAAGATGGAACGGTGCATGTCATGAGTATGGGATAGATTTTTTTGTCACTGCCGATGGAGATGACTTATTCTGCGACCCAGAAATGATGGACCTTGCATTCACACAATATGATGCATCTGTTTTAATGTCAACACAATATGGCTCTGATGATTCGATTGACTTTATAAAATCAGACGATGTTGTTTGTGGCTCGTTTACTTACGGCATCAAGCATGCAGCATTAAAAAAGGTGTGTGAGATTAAAGATACAGACGACACTGAAATGATGTGGGTGTATTTTACAGAAACTGGTTTGTTCAATGTTCATTATTTACAAGACATCCCTAACCACATACTCAGAAAAGACATAAGAATGACGCTTGATTATCAAGAAGATTTTGATTTTTTTAAAAATGTTATTGACTTCTTCGATGATACGTCTTATACTATGAGAGAGATATTGGCGTATTTAGATTCTAATCCATCGGTCAAGGAGATAAATTACTTTCTTGAGACACAGTGGAAGCAGAATCAAGTTAATAAAACGCAACTAAAATTAAAAGAGGAAGTAAATGAATAATCCTAGCAAGTTTCTTGGGAATGAATTAGAGTATATAACCAAAGTTTTGAACTCTGAAAGCTGGAGTTCTACGGAAGGTAGCTGGACCGGTCTGCTTGAAAAAGAGTTTGCCGCCAAGATGATGGCAAAACACGGTATTGCTTTCAACTCAGGCACCAGTACACTGCATGCAGCCCTAGAGGCTGTCGGCGTCGGACCCGGAGATGAGGTAATCTCGCCCGCGTTTACGGTTATTATGAATACATCATCCACCATTCATGCAAATGCTGTGCCTGTGTATGCTGATGTCCTTGAGGATAGGTTTACAATCGATCCCGAAGATATCGAAAGAAAGATTACACCCAAAACAAAGGCAATTTCCATTGTTAGTGTTTATGGGCTACCTTGCGAGATGGATGAGATCATGAAAATCTCCAAGAAGTACGGTATTCCTGTCATTGAAGACAACGCCGAGTGCTTCACCAGCACTTATAAGGGTCAAATGGTGGGCACCATAGGGGATATGGCTAGCTACAGTTTTGAAAACTCAAAGCATCTATCCTGCGGCGAGGGCGGTATCCTGATTACGAATAACTCTGAGTATGCCAAGATGGCCAGAAAGGTTGGCGGTCACGGATTCAAGAACCTTGAGGCAGATGAGGGAAGAGTTAAAGCGGACCTAGATGTTTTCCAGAATCCTAACTACAAGAGGCATGATACAATTGGATGGAACTACAGATTATCTGAGTTCCTGTCAGCAATCGCATTGGCTCAACTTGAGAGACTCGATGATTTGGTAAAGCTTCGAATGGACTCTGCTCAAATATTCCTCGATGCTATGGCAGATTGTGATTATCTGGTTCCACAATATACCCCCGATTATAGTACAAATAGTTATTGGAGTCTAGGCGTACGCTATCAAGGCGAAAAGATTAACGGTGTTTCTTGGCAAGACTTTAGAAAGCGTTACATGCAAAATGGCGGTGACGGGATCTACGGTGCTTGGTCGGTGCCCTATTTGGAGCCTGTAATCTCCAGTAAAAGTTTTGCCCGACGCATGCCATCCATTTATGATGGGCTTGAGTATCCACAAGGATTGTGTCCAGTAGCTGAGCGCATCCAATCTGAGATGATGGTTTTCAAGACCAACTATAGAAGCTTGGACTTGGCAAAAGCAAAGGCAGAGGCTCTACAAAAGACTATCAAGGACTTTGAATAGTGAAGAAAGTAATCATTACCGGAAACAAGGGTCTAATAGGTAGTGCAGTTACATCATATCTCACAGAGTGTGGGTATGACTGCATTGGTTTGGATTATGTCGATGGTCATGATTTAACAGATGAAGAATACGTAAAGTCATTTTTCAAAGAGAATCCTGCTGATGGTCTTGTGAATCTATTTGCATTGAACCATCACATTGATTCAAATATTGATAAGTCAACACTGTGGACAATATCCTTAGATTCGTTCAAGAAATACATGGATATCAATCTCACTGCTTTATTTTCTGTTTGTCGAGAATATGCCCGATGGAATGCCAGCGGAAGCATCATAAACTTCTCATCAACCTATGGCGTAGATTCACCTCGCAAAGATTTGTACGA
>Ga0209645_1000587_pt1 | contig 18703 bp, 20 predicted proteins | sample ETNvirenome_6_30_FD_184070 | JGI IMG/M metagenome (GOLD analysis project Ga0209645, IMG submission 184070) | Marine viral communities from the Pacific Ocean - ETNP_6_30 (SPAdes) (version 2) | ecosystem: Environmental > Aquatic > Marine > Oceanic | place: Pacific Ocean | collected 2013-06-19
AGCCCCCACTGTTGCTAACAATGCCCAATAGATCTTGTCTATCTTACCGCCCAAATCGTGAATACCGTCATGCATATGTTTCATATCTTTTTTGATACCAGTTATGTATCCGTAAATAGCGAGTAAATGTTCTCTTGTATTTTTTGGTCTAAGTTTATCACCGTTAGGCATTATGCTAATCCTCTTTGTCTTAATCTAATTTGTTTTTCCTCTTCAGAAAACAATGCATTTTCTATTGGTGTTAATCCCTGATTCATGGTGCCTGTTGCCGGAAGCGCTGCTGTTCGTACTACATTTGAACTTGGCATTGGTTGTAATGGTAACGGAGCTTGTGCAACCGGTTCTGATTCGTCAATTAAATAGTCTCCTATATCTATATCAAACTCATCAGATAAATCTAAGTATCTAAGATCTTGTCTTATTTCATTTATAATATCTCTTACTTCTTCAAACGGATTGTCTACATCGATTCTTGACTCAATATCTCTAAACTCTTGTTGTATCTTTTGTGACGGAAAGTATGGATCAAACTTTTCGTTTAATATATCATTGTAGTCTCTACCTAATCCTCTATCTCTAAACTCTTTTCTAACTTCTGACATATCTGCTTCTAGATTTTCTGCTGCAAGAACATCTTTTAACATGTCTTGCTCTGCTTCAAATTTTGCTTTGTTGGCAGCAATGTATCTTCTTATAATTTCATTTGGATCTACTGGGCCACCTTTTAATACACCAAACTCACCGCCGGTAAATAGTGTTCTAGCTTTCCTTTGTCTTGCTCTGTATTCGTTTAGTTTAAATCCAAGAGACTTAATAGGATCTAACTTAACAACTCTGTAACCTGCAAATCCTAATACTTCATCTGGTAATTCAAAAAATTCTCCACGCTCTGATGGTTTATCTGTTGCAGCTTGATAGATTCTTTGAAACTGTGGATACGAAAATGGTAACATAGCACTAGCTAAATGACCTGATATTATTCTAACTTTGTCTCCTGTTGGAGTATCTTCATCGTATAATTGTCTACCCTCTCTAGTTCTACCATTTCTACCTAAGATAGGTAATAAGTCTACCATTGCTTCTGTGTAAATAGATTCATCTATAAACGGTGATGCTAGTTGACCAGCAGCTTCACTAATACCTTGTAAGAAACCTGCCATTAAAACTTCTTCATCAGTAATTCCTTGTTGAACATTGTTTAACAAAGTTAAAAATGGTCTACTAACAGTGTCATATGCATTACCATGACTAAAATCTATGTATTTTAAATCACCTGTGTCTTCATTTCTTATTGGAAGTATCGTAGAGTTCTTAGACCACTCAGGTAAGTATCTTCTCATCGCTTCTAATTGTTCGTCCGTGACATCGTAGATTGCTTTGAATCCTTCTGTTAATCCTATTGGTGCAGCTGCTGTAACTGTAGCCATTCCTGCTAATCTTTTTAATCCAATTTTTCTTAGAGCTGGGTCTTTTATTTCTCTTATAGATCTTTGTGCAATATTAGTTGTAGTTCTTAATATTTCAGATGGGAAAGACATGAAGTTACCTAATGGTAATCGTCTAAGTGCTCTTACAAAATCAGAAACGTATGCATAGTTAGGTACAGTATTTCTTACAATATCTGCTGCTTCTTCTTTTAATTGTTTTTCAGTAAACTCTCTACCTGCTTTTGTGTATGCATTTTTAAGTCTACCTAATTCAACTGCATAGTTTGCAATCTTAAATAAATCATCTTCAGCTGTATATAAATCTTCAGCAAATTTCATTCCTTTTTTAGCTGTTCTTTTACCAGCACCAAAGAGTTTTGCCATCATACCTTGTAAAGGTTTTTCTATATTTAAATTTTCTCCGAACCTAATATCTCTTAATAGATTTTTAAGATCTCCTATTTGTACTTGTGAGTTTACAACACCAAGTTCTAACAGTTCTCTATATTCTTTATTTGCTTCTGCAGATCTTGTACCTACTTGTAGTTTTGGAAATGCATCTTTAAATGCTTTGGCTACAACTGCAGGGTTTTCAAAAAATATACCATTAGCTGCTGAGAATCCTGTTGCAGAAAACAAGTTTCTAAAGTGAGTTACTGGTGCAAGAATTGTTTTTGCTACCTGTGATGCTGCTTTTGGAAATAGTAATAAGTTTCTGTATCCCCACGTAATTCCTTTTTCAATACCTGTTGCATCTGGTCTTGGCTCAAATAAAAATCGTAAAGATTTTTGTGAATCTCCTAATGCTTGTGCAATATCTTTACTTGTAAATTTACCTGCTAATGGATTAACTGCATATTCATCTCTAAAGAATGGCGCTACATAGTCATCTAGTTTTACAATGTCTTGATAAGGTAAAGCTCTTTCTGCTGAAGCAACACTGTCAAAGAAAAAACCTTTTTCACCTGCAGGTGTTTCTGGTGTTACTTTTCTTTTTATAGCTAGATCATCGTTTGCTAATTTATCAAATAACTGATTCTTTCTAGCTACAGCTGATAATCTTTGTACACCATTGTACACAGAGAATCTTGGGTCCTCTATCTTACCAAATAAATCTCTAAATACTTTACTACCTTGACCTACAACTTTAGATATTTCTTTACCGTTAATGTCTTTTGTAACTACTTGTTTAAAAAATTTTTTATTTTTATCTGCGTTACCTAGTGGTGTAAGATCTGTGTATTTAAAATATGGTAACTTACCTGGTGTTTTCATTTCTAATGCAGACTTAACTACATCATCTACCATTTGCTCTGCTTCAAACGCAGTGATAGGATTGTTCTTTTTAGCTGCGTATCTTACAAACAATTCTTTTGCACTTTGTACAGCTTCATCTGTAGGTGTATATGATTTAAAAGGTAAAATAGATTTGTCTTCAAAGATAGCATACGTATTACCTAAATAATCTTTTACTCTATCTCCCATCAATCCTTTTAATGTTTGCACATCTTTAGGTGCATTTGATGATGCATTAATTAAATCAGCGAATGTTTCACGTGCTCCATTTACAGCACCAAACAATTCATTTACTTGTCCAGATTTTAAACCTTTTTTTGTAAGTATTTCAGTTAACTCATCACTAACAGCACTTGGCATGGGTTTATCTATTTGTCCAGAAAACATTGCATCGTTTATCTGTCTTAAAACTTTTACTTTTTCTTGATTTGCAGATTTGTCGAAAAATGTTTTTACTGTAGGAAACATACTGTCTACACTTGTATCTATTTGTTTTACAAGTTCTGTGGCTCTGTTTAGATCAGCCATCTCTAAACCTTTCTGTAACATTTTATCTTCAAAGATTTGTTGTGGCTTTGCACCTCTAGCTCTTAATGCAGAAAAAACTTTGTTAAAATATCTATCTAGTTTTGAATTACTAAATTCAATATTCTTTCCTCTTGTAGCTGCAGCTTTGATTGCTTTACCAGCTCCGTATACAAAAGGTGTAACTAATATAGATTCACTACCAAACTTTAATCTGTTAAATAATTTTCTAGACGCATCTGCACTATCTGAACTTGTTTCAACTTCTCTATCTAATTCTGTAGGTCCACCAAACAAATCACCGAACGTACCTATTTTTTCTACATCAGCTACAAATGCTTCTCCAGCTGCACCACCAGTTACACCTGCTGCAAATCTTTTTGCTTTTGCTTTTCTATTTAAGTCAGTTGCTTTACCCGCAGCTTTTATTAAGTTTGGATTTTTAAAATTAACATAGTTGTTTGCTTTCTTTGCTTTTAATGCTTTGTCAGCTAATTTAGTTGCTGTCTTGAATCCAATAGCTCCTGGAATACCAACTTGTACTAATGCTTCTGTAATTCTACCTGCAGCTTTTTCTGCTGCTATTTCTTCAAACGGATTTATTTTATCAAAGAATTGTTCTACTTGTGCTGCACTGTTTGTATCTAGACCTAAATCTATTAGTTCTGCACCAAGAGATATTACACCTTCTGGAACTTTTATAAGACCTGATGCAATACCTGCAAGGCCAGCTTCGAATTGACTTATCTCTGAATTTTTTTCTGCATCTGAGAGATCAAGATAGCCTTCTGATGTAAGTTCAGCCATTTAACCTCCTATTCTATTGGTTTTAACCCTGTGCCGTCAAAAAATAAAGGTGTTTGCGTTGCTACGTCAAAGTAGACTTTGTTAGGTGTTAATTTTTTTAGTTTGACTTCTTTCTTAGTATTTATGTATGGTTTTAAAATATCAACTGAATAACCTTGTTCTTGTAGTTTTGGTAACGTTTCTAAAACAAAAGTTGCTTTTGCTGTACCTACTAAATCTTCACCAGGAAAATTAGTTTTAGCATAGTCAGATATTCTATCTGCCATTGAAGATCTAAGTAAATCACCTGAGCTTAGTGTAAAGTATTCAAACGCTTGTTTTCTACCTTCTGGTGTATCGGGAAACTGTCCTAAACCAATAGCTTGCTCTGCTAATTTTTGCACAGCTGTTTTATCTCCACCAGCTGCGTTTTTTAAAAGTTGTAATTTTTCTCTGCCTGATTGTTCAATGCCAAGCACTTTTAAATTAAAAGCTTTGTCTTCTTCTCTAAATTTTTCTTCTCGTGCAATTTTTGCTTGTCTCTGTTCTTCATCTATATCAAATTTTAATCCTTCTAATTCAACATCTCTTTTTCCAGCTTGTGCTTTATTCATAGCATCAAATGCTTGACCAACTGCAGGTCCAAAAGCTAATGCTAAATTAGCAGCCGTGTTGCCACCTCTAGTTTCACCAAAACCTCTTAAACCACCTTGTATTAATAACTGTGCAACAGGGTCAACAGCAGGTGTTGAATACTTTTTCATTATTGCTTCAAATCGCTCTCTGTTTGTACCTTCTGAAAAGTTAGATCTCATACCAGAAGTGATGCCACCACCGACTTCACCTCCTCTTCTAAACATTGGTCTTCTTAAAGTTTTCATTATCCGAAAAAGCTCCCATCTGATCCTTGTAACAATCTATAGATACCAGCTAACGTTGAACCAGTGCTTAATCCAGTTTGTAAAGCACTTGGTGTAGGTATGTTAGTCTGTGTAGTTTGACCTGGATATCCTGCAATTAAACTTGTAACGCCTGAACCATAAGTTTGTGCTGCAGTTAATGGTTGTTGTAATTGTTGTTGAAGTAATTGTTGTTGCGCTGACAACTGTGCTTGTTCTTGTGCTTGGTTTGCTCCTCCAAGAGTTGATAAAACTCCAACGTCTTGACCTAAGAAACCTTGTTGTGCGCCACCTAATTTTAACTGATTAGCAAAGTTTTGTTGTGCTAATTGTTGTGCTTGTTGAAATCCTTTTTCTCTTAAATTTGCTGCTAAAGCAGCTCTGTTTCTATCAGACTCTGATCCATACACTGCTCTTTGTACACCTTCTCTACCACCACCGAATGCGCCTGCACCAATAGCTGATGCTGCTAAACTAGGTACACCTTTTTGAGCTTGTACATCAAATTCTTTTAACGTTGTGTCAATCACATCTTGTTGATATGGAGAATAAAACTGTCGATATCCAGTAGGACCTGTTGATGCTGCTGCTTTTTCTAAAAAAGGTTTGTAACCACCTATACCTGATATAGCTAGTTGTTGTGCATCTTTTTGTAATTGATCTTGGCCAGCTACAAATTGTGGACCAAATATTTTAGATAAGTCCGCTGCCTTAAAACCACCTACTGCTGTAGATAAATCTCCTAAAAATGTTTTACCTGCCGCTTCTATAAACTCTGGTGGTAATACTCTGGTTTCTTGAACTGCCATTATACTCTGCCTCCGTTCTCTAATGTTTTCATCATAGCGTACATACGTTCTGCACCTTTATCGACGTCTCCGCCACCCATTCCTCTTACAGCATCTGCTGTAAATACAAATTCGTTATTTGATAACATTGCAGGAATGTCATCTGCCTTTTCTTTTACACCAACTGGAGGAATAAATCCACCTGTTTTTCTAAGGTCTAATTCTGTGACTCCTGCAGGGTTTTCATTTAATGGTAGACCCATGATGCCTGATGCCTGCATCGCGTTTTCTTCTGCAGTGTCACCGCCTTTAGCCATATTAGTTCTTACAAAATCTGACACTCTAGCCTCATATTCTTCATCGCTTTCGCCTTCTTTTTGTTGATTTAAGTTTGAATAATATTGTTTTAAAAATCTTGCTAAAGCTTCTTTGTCTTTTTCAAATCCCTTCATTTGTGGAACTTGTCCTGCGGCTATTATAGATGGTATAGTTGCTCCAAGTGTTTTACCAAAACCAGTTAATCCACCCTCTAAATTAGCTATACCTAATTTTTTTGCAAACGTTCCAAAAGGACTTAAAACTTGATCTCCAGCAACTTTTTTTAAAAAAGGATTAAAACTATTTTTACCAAAAAAACTACCTAGTCCTCCTGTACTTAAACCATACAATGCACCTGCTGTAAGAGCAAATTTACCTAGATCAGATCCAGCAAATCTCTTTATACCTTTAAAAACCTTTTTAAAAGGCTTGGTAATAGATTTTACCAGGCTTCCTAAGCCATATAATTGTCTGGGCATTTGTCCTCGTGATATTGTCATATATTAATTAAACTAGTTTAGGGCAGGTATATTTCCTGTAATACTGCAGTTTATTTGATTTTTTCAACATCGTCAATATGTTTAAGACTCAATAATTCGTCAAAGAAACGACCTTTATAAGAGAACTCTCCGATATGACTAATGTGCTCATCTATCAAAGCATACACCTTACCACCCATATTTGTCCACCTTTGACAAAATCCAAAATCTTCTCCAAAATATCTTTTAGTATCTGGTTCATGTAAAGTGTCAAATAGGTTATAAAAATTCTCTCTTTTTACTTCTTTTCCATTAATCATAGTTGGTTGAAATATTTCTAATTCAGGATGATTTTTAATCATTTTATTAACAACATCTCTTTTAATTAACATACATCCTGTAGGCGCATGAGTAACTTCAATAATACCTTTTTCAACAGTTATATTTTTTTTATCTTTTACCTTCATAGGAAACATAAGACCGTTAGATAATAAATCTTCTTTATTTTTAACCATGTCTGTCTCATGCATTCTTTTCCAAACCTTATCAAAATTATAATTTTTTAGTGGGTAAGGACAAGAGATTATATCTTTATCAGCCTCTATCATTCTCATAATAGTTTTATATTCAAAATCTATGTCGGAGTCTATGAACAACAAATATTCATAATTATGTTCATGATTTAAAAAATCAGATACACAAAGATTTCTACCTTGTGTAACCAAAGACGATTTCAACATAGTAAAACTAACTAATATATTATTTTTCAAACACTGTTGTTGAAACATTAAAACAGATTGACAATAATGCATAGAGACTTCACTATGACATGGAGTGCATACCATTATTTTATATTTTGGTTCACCACTTAAATCTATTTCAGTTACATTATCTTTATTTATAGTTTGATAAGTATCTTCACTAAACCATATGGGTTCATTGTTTTGCATTAATTGCTCCTATTAAAAAGTTAGTCCAAGCTGCTCCTTGTTTATTCCAATTATAAAATCTGTTTACATAGTCTATTTGTAATTTAAGATGTGATTGTATATTAATATCGTTTAAACTATCTGCCGCAGCATCTATTACTTGTGCAAATTTTTTAGATAAACTTTTGTAATTATCTGAGTATGGAACATATATAGGAAACTCTGCTCCTGTTTCAAACAGTGCACCTAAATTAGTTGTTATACAATACAGTCCTCCTGCCATACATTCTAATAAAGATATGCAAGATGTTTCTTCCCATATACTAGGATACACATACATTCTATAATCTTTAATATGCTTTCTAATATATTCGTTTGGTTTGTAACCAATGTAATTTACATTAGGTAATGATTCTGCTTGTTCGTACAATGTTTGATAGTATTTATCATTAGCGTCGTAAAATTGTTTACCATACACTTCTGTAGATGAATATACATCTAAACTAATTAATGGATTTTTTACTAATTGCATTGCACCTAACAAAACGTTTAATCCTCTCCAAGGTGTATTTTGATGTATGATTTTTATAGGATCACCTTTTCTATAAGTTGTTGAAATTGGTTCTATATTTTCAATACCGTTTTTTATGACTACACATTTTTCTGTAGGTAAATCAAAAGCAATTCTAAATTTTTCAAATGTCCAGTGACTATTAAATACATACCAGTCATACTTGTGATGATTAGATTGGTCTTTGAACCATGGTGCTAGATTCGGTTGATCGTAAGAATTTTTTTGCCAAAGAATATTTACCTTGTTTGAATCAAGAGGTATTTTTTCTGGTATAGAAGTACAAATAGAAACTTTATTAAGTAGATCTTTATCTACGTGTTTTTCTAAAAATTCTAATTGTAATTCAGTACCACCTTTAGGTGTTTGAATTGTCATTATTATTCTTAAATACTTTCTGTAAAGCGTTTAGTCCTTTCGGTGATACTTCAACTTTAATATCTTGTGCAATATGTTCTGCTGTTGTTTCAGTATTTGGGTCCGCAATATCTGCATCTTTTTCTGCTTCATCAGCATAAACATAATTAGTTTGCGTGTTTCTTATTGTAACTGTTGTAGTACAATCTATTTTTAATAAATCATCGTTTGCCATATTTTTATCCGTTCTCCTGTGATCTATCTATTAGAGCATAACTTATCAGGCCTTGTATTGTATTACTACCCGTAGCTGCTTGCACAGTTATAGCATCTCCTGCTTCTAAATTCAAGCCTTGAGGTGTGGCATTTACTTGCGATTTAGCCCCTATGTCATCTCTAAAAAATTCATATTCTGTGCTTGAATCAGATGAGTCAACAAAATTCATATTTACTAAAACAGCTGATGATCCATCGTTGTTTGCACAATAAACACTTTTAACTATAGCTGTTGCATCACTAGGACATGTAAACACTGTAGTTTTACCTGTGCCAGATTGTTTATAACCTTGATTTTTATATTGTATAGTCATTATGATATAAAGTAATTAAAAGCTTCCTGTTCGTTTTTTAATTCTTGTTGAAAAGAAAAATTAAGTTGATTTTTTACAGTATCAATCGCTTCAATAATCTGTCTTTGGTTTGATACTTCGTACTCCTCTTTTGGTTCAGGTATTTGTACTATTACTTTAGCCATTATCCAAACGCTGATCCACCTATTGGGCCTTCTATGTCTCTAATTAATTGATCTAAATATCCAGCATCTTGAGCCTCTTTAATTTGACTATCATTGTAACCAGCGTTACGTAAAATACTTCTATTCATTAAACTAATACCACTTCCATCATCCGTAGGGAAAGTTAACGCGTCTACGTATTTATCTTCTACTGTAAAACCAGGTATTTTAAGATCTAAAATACCACCTTCCTCTGGTTTAATTTGTGGTCTAAAAAAAATATCTGTTTCAACTTCTTCTGGTCTCTTTTGATAACTAGTGGTTTGTTGATTAAATATATCTGTATCTGGTAAAAATTTGGAAACAAATTGTTCTGGCGCTGGTTGAGCAAAAGGAGTTAATACTCCTGCCATATCATATGATGAACGTGGCACAGTAGTATCACCAAAATCTAAACTACCTATACCACCAAACTCACCTGCATCGATCCTATCTTGAAGATTAGCTGCTTCTTGCATTCTAATTTTTCTAGCCATTTCTCTTTCATCATAGCCACCAAATTTTCTTATATCTAAATAATCCATAAGATTTTTAGATCTACCGAAATCTGTATTACGTATGTTTTGAGTTAAACCTCTTAATATACCTGTTAAAGGTGACATACCAAATAAATTAGAAAAAAATTGTTTAATTCGACTAGGTTCTCTATCAAATCTAGAACCGCCTGTATAGTCAGGGCCTTGTGCTTTTATAAAAGCGTCTCGTGCTTTTCGTCCTTCTTTTCCAGATATAAAACGATCAGTAGGTCCTCCACTTTTTACAGTTCCTGTTCTAGTTTGTGTTGCTGAATATTGTTGTCTATCTTCATTACCTGAAAAAGAAGTAGGTTTTGAAGCTTTTGGTGCTGGTGAAGAGGGTTTATCGTACTCTCTACCTGAAACTCCGCCCACTCTGAGATCTTTTCTATTTTTATATAAACCTTTATCTATCATTATCTTCTACCATCTGGTTGTGCATCAAGTCTCAGAGTTCCATATCTCCAAGTTTCACCTGTGCTATCGTTTTCTATTTTTAGTGCTAGAAGTCTTCCTCTTGCACGGGTATCTACTTTATCAGTAGTTGATGTGATTGTAAAGGGTCCAAGTGATGAACTAGATGCCGTATTATTTGGGTAATCATTTAACAATAATGTTACTTTTGAATTACCTGTTAGTAATTTAAAGTCAGGTATAAATCTTTTAACAGACATAAAGAACTCACCATCTCCTCTGTAATCTGCAATACCTGTTGTGCCTCCTAATGCACTTCTGCTTGCTGTAATATCAAAATCTCCTGATTGTATAAACGCATCAATAGATGTTGTACCAGAACTATTAACTTGGTCAGTGCCTTTTTCGTGTTCATAGTAAGTAGATGCTCCGTATTTTGCGGTAATACCTTGTATTGGAAAATTAGGAAGTGCTGTTTTATCATATTCTGTTGCATATGGTAAATCATATACACCTTGATCAATATAACTTGTTCTAGCTAAAGATGATGTAGTCCAAACGTTTTCTCTATAATTATATGTAACACATCTATCAATTTGTTCTGAACCAAAAGAAGGATAAAACCAATTTATCTCACCATACAAACTATTATGCTCCGCATAAATTAATAAATTAGAACTGTAGTTTATACCTAAATTATCTCCATCATTCGTAAATACAAAATCTTCAACTAAACATGGTAATGATTTAACTGTACCATCAAATGCAAAAAAACCACCTTCACCTGACATCCAAAATACTTTACCGTCAGAATAACTTATTGCGTTTTGTCCAATGCATCCACAGTTTGTACCAACCTGTTTTATTGAAAAAGTAAAAGGTGGACCTACGAATTGTATTACATATGCAGATGTATCTGTTAAAACCAAAGTATAATCTTTTCCAGAAACAGCAGCTACAATTGTATTACCTTGGTCTAATCTAAATGTTCCTGCAGTATTTATTGCTGTCGGTGCATATGTATTTAAATCTTCTTGATTAGAAAATCTTATAAACATCGGGTCTTGCGTAGTTGAACTTCCAACAGTTGTTTCTGTTCCAAAATGAAATAGATGTCTGTCTCTGTCAGATACTTGTGTTAATATTGAAGCGGTTGGATTATTCGATGTTGAAAAACCAGAAGTGGTTGTAGATGCCCTAACAGTTCTTGGATTAGCTGCGCCTGCATTCCATGTAAATGTTTTACCATTTCTAATGGTTGCAACTAACACTTGACCAAAATTATCAAGACTCCAGAGTCCTGGATCTAGAGTAACGTCACTGGTTGCACTTGCGGTGCCCCACGTGCTTGTGTTCCATGTATCTGTACCCCAACCTAGACCTGCAGTTTCAAAAGTTGGACCTACTACTTCGTATGGATTTATTGTTAAACTTCCTCCTGCTGTAACTCCTGCTCCTGTTTCAGCTGATGGCATAACAATTTCAAAACTGTTTGAACCTAAATTAGATGCTTGTACTTCAAAAGTATTGTTTTGAAAATTTGCCGCCGTAAAACTTGTTCCAGAACCCGGAACACTTACAGATGAAAACGTAATATATCTTCCAGCCAATAACCCATGACTAGTTTTATTAATAGTAACTGTAGTAGATCCATTTGTAGATGTATATGTTGCTCCAGTGATAGCATCATCTAACGGAGAGATATCAAAAAACTCTTCATTGTAATATAAAAATAAACCTTGAGACGTACCGATTGCTACATATTTTTCACCAGCAATAGACACAAAAGCATGTTGAGCACGTGCTACTCCAGGTAAAGTATTATTTGAAGTGGTAAGCTGTGACCAACCACCTATCTTTTCAGGTAAACCATATCTAAATCTAACAAAATCACCATCAACCCATTGAGACTCGGCTCCTGAATCTGTGACTTGTTTGTTGAAACCAGGTTTAAAATTAAGTTTTTGAAGCATATTTTTATTCGATTTTACTGAGTATTATATTCCAAGACAGATCATCTAACAAGTCATTTAAATCTATGTCTTTTTTTTGAGTTTCTTTGACATATTCAATTAGCTCTTCAGTGTCAATTAGTATCCAATTTTCTTTAAAATCAAAGACTATTTTATCTGATTTTGAATTAAAATAACCTACTTTACCGTAATCATTTTCTTCAAACTTTATTATTGGACTCAAATCAAATTTAAATTTTTGATTAGATTTAGATTTTATAATTCCTTCAACATGCCAATGTTCTTCTTTAATTTGTTTTTTGGTAGCATGTTTAACTTCGTCTAATTGTTTTATGAAGTTCACTTTTTATTTATTGATTTAAACCAAGAAGGAAGGCCTAAATGAGGTCTTGTGTCAAACATATTTTCTTCGGATCCTGGAGTCTTTTGATTATTATAATGCAAAAAAACTTGTATGCATTCTTCACCTCTAAATTTTTCTCTCCAGTGTTCTAGCTCACAACCAGAATAAACCAACATGTCTCCTGGTTTTAAATCTATTTTAACTCCTTTATCTTTAGTAGGTTCATAGCTTTGAACTTGATGAAGTCCTTTTTTAGGACCGTAAACATAACCTGCTTTTGGATTAGGGTTTAAAAATATAGGCCATTTATCTCCACCTAAATTCATAGTAGCTGATATTTCACAACTAAATCTATCTTTGTGTCTTTTAAGTTCATCTCCAAATTTATATATTCTAGCATAAGTATACGCAGGATGTAATTTTAATCCTGTTGCTTTTTCCATAGTTGGCTGACATTTAAGTAATAATGTTTCCATAGCTATATTTGCATATTGACAATATGTATTAGGAATCTGTTGATTATCTGTTTCATAAAAACCTAAAATATTTTCAAATGGTGAAAAGTATCTTTCTCTTTGACACGTATCATAAACTTGTTTTTGCATCAAAAAATAATTTGAAATAAATTCAGACAAATCTTTTGATATTGCTTTTTTTATAACTATAAATTTATTTTTTTTAAAACTCATATTTTATTTAAATGGATCTCCTAAAGACCAAACAACTAGCGAATATCTAGTTCCTTTTGTTACAGGTTTTACTCTATGCCATACAAAAGATGGAAAAACAATAATTGACCCTTTAGGTAAAATTTCTTTTGCTTGTCTTATATTTTGTTTTTTCGAATAAGGTTCTTGATTTTTAAAATCAAATTCTAATTCACCACCTTCATATTCAGATCCATCTGTTAATTGACAAGTCATAGATAGTTTTCTAATTTTTCCATGTTCAGGTTTATTAGGTCTATCATATGGTAAATCCCAGCTATCACAATGCCAATCATAATATTGATTTAATTTGTATTTTGTAAATTGACAAGACTCCGATCTTTCCCATTGAAAATTCCATCCAGCTCTAACATTTGCTTCATGTATGTAAGGATGTATTTCTTTGTATATCCAGTTATCTTCTAACCATACCAAATTTGAATTTCTTTTTTTCTTTAAATCTTTTATATCTTCTTTAGTAAGTTCCTTATTATCATATCCTCCAGTTTTAGCTATGGATTCTTTTTTAGATAATCCATATCTAATTATGTCATCACATATTTTAGGAGGTATGGCTGATTTAAACCACCAATAATAATTAGATATATTCATAAGTAATAGTTAATATAGAATTTAATGAATCTTTTTGATTATTTGAAATAACATACATATTTGTTGATGGAAATACTATAAACTCATTATTTTTTAATTCTACATCCCAAGATCTACCCTTTCTTCTATTATCATCATAAAATATTCTTACCATGCATTTATCTGTTTTAACACCATACAATAAAGTAAAATCAGGTGAATGTAATAAGTCTACTGGATTAATATTTAATAATGGCTGCGATATTTCATTTGGTTTATAACAACCTCCAAATGTTTTTTTATGAACTAACTTTGTACCATATTCTACGTTAAAACGTTCTCGTATATAAGTGTCGAGCATATCCCAAGTTTTAGAAAAAGGAAAATCAAAATTATTTGGAACTGACCTTAAAATATCTTTTAATAATATATCTCTATCTATTTCAAAATTTTTCGGCATTTTAACACTACCAGAAAATAAACCTACTAAAGATAAAATTTTATGTTTCATTGTAAGAACTCATGAAAAGAACTATTAAAAACAATAACAGTCTTCCTTTTATTTGTCAAATTTACAGGAGATCTGTGATACAGATAAGAAGGAAAAGTTAAAATATCTCCTTCTTTAATTAAAAACTTTTTATCTGGATCTAAAAATTCTGTGTCTATTTCATTTGAAGGTAACTCTAAATAATAAATATTTGAAAACTGACACCCTGGATGATTATGCCAGTTATGTAAATTGTTTTTTAAATACTGTTGAAACCATACATTGTGAACGCTACATTTATCAGACCTTAATTTAAAACTTATTATTTTTAAATAAGGTTCAATCATTTTTAAAAACGTCATTCTATATTTTTGATTTTGATTTTCTGGTAGAAAAAAATCATTTTTTTGAATGATATCTCTCCCTTCTTTTATTGGAGAAGTAGGAGTTTCTTCAATTAATTTTAAAAGTTTATTTTTATTTTTTTTATGTTCTTTTATAGCAGTCGTAAATATCATGCTTAATTTTCTTTCTAAAAACTGTATATACTAATTAAGATTTATTATCAATTAAATTCCATTGTTGATTTGCTTCATCCCAAGTATATATCCATTGATGAGTAAAAGCTTGATTTTGATTATTTTGTTCTTCAGTTAATTCGGGAGAATCGCCAATAGGTGAAACCCATAGTGCTGTTGTAGTATTTTTTACCCATGAAGGATATGGCTTAGATGGCCAAAAAATTTGATTTTCGCTATCCCAAGTATATCCTATACCAGCATAGTTTCCTCTAAAAGGTGTTCCTCCTAATCGATGTGTATTATTTAAAGTATTATAAGAAGTTTTTATCCATAGATGAGCTGGCCAATTATTATGAGTTTCTAAATACGTTTGTCCAATTGATTCAATTTCTACACCTTCAGAATTAACACAATCTTTATCATCAAGTGTTAAAACTTGTAAAACTTCATTTTCTTCTGATATTTTTGCAAAGTGTGCCATATTTTTACCTATTGAAATTTATACCTTATAACTACTAATCCAGAACCGCCTCCTCCTCCGAAGGGTCCATTTTCTGTACCAGCTCCACCGCCGCCACCACCAGTGTTAGCAGATGCACTAGATCCAGGAACAACAGGTTGATTATTACTACCACCGTCTGCTCCGCCGCCGGGTCCTCCTGATCCTCCTTCTCCACCGAAGGAATTTCCTGCTCCGCCGCCGCCACCGCCAGCTTTTGTAATAGGTGAACCTGGAATACTTGTTGTGGCTCCATTTCCTCCACTTCCTCCATCACCTGGAATAACTCCATTTCCACCTGCTGAAGTAGCTCCGCCGCCACCGCCGCCCAAGTTTCCAGTTGAAGCGTCGTGTGTACCACTTCCACCGCCGTTACCTTGTGGTGGACTTACTGGTGGAACATTACCTGTGCTGCCTGGAAAAGTTCCTACTGGCCAGTCGTTTCCAGAACCACCGCCAGATCCACCGCTTTTACCAATACCAATCGGGGCAGATGGAACAAGCCCTGCTCCGCCACCGCCACCGCCTGCAGATGTTATAGTTGAAAATACTGAATTAGATCCTTGACCTCCTATACTTTCTGGACGATCAAATCCTCTACCACCTCCTGGTGCTCCAGATCCGCCTCCTCCAACTGTAATTGGATAAGCTTGAGCTGAAACAGGCACACCTGATGGTGATCTTAATGGTGAACCAGTATAAGAATCATTTAAACCTAATCCTTCTCTAAATCCACCTGCTCCGCCGCCACCGCCAGCATTAGCTGCTCCGCCAGCTCCACCAGCAACTACCATGTAACTTACTGAATTTGAACCACCTGCATTTCCTGCGTTTGTAACAGTAAAAGTTCCTGGACCCGTAAAAGTATGAATTTTGAAATCACCAGAAGTTGTAACAGTTCCTCCCGTTGCAGCTACAAATTCTGCAGCTACAGCTGCTCTAAATTGTCCTACAGATATTTGACCTGATGAAGGAATAGGTCCATTTGGTGCAGGACTTCCTGAAGGAACTAATGGACCACCACTATAATATTCAGAAAGTGAAATAGGATTAGATCCACCGAACTCAGTTTGAATACTTGAGAATCCAACGTTAGTACTAGGGACAGCCATTTAATTTTTCTCCTTTGTTAATTTTTCTACTTTGTCAGATAACACTTTTACTGCTTCAATTAATAAACATGTTAATCTATCATATTTAACAGCTTTAATGCCATCTTTCCTTTGAGCAACAGCTTCAGGTAAAACTTTTTCTACCTCTTGAGCTATAACTCCAACATCTTTTTTTCTAACAAAGTAGCCGTCTTCACCACCTTGTTTTTTAATCCATGAATCTTTCCAATTAAATAACACACCATTTAATTTTTTCAAGGACTCTAATGGATCTGAAATATTTTTTATATCTTCTTTTAATGCGACATCAGAAGAAAAAAAAGCAGTAATATCATCTGTCGCACGAATTTGTCCAGTGGTTCCTGATCCAGCTGTACCAACTCCAAAAGAATCAAATTGAACTGCATCTCCTGTGCCAACACCTAATGAAGTTCTTGCAGTAGCACCAGACTCAGCCACAAAATTAGATCCGTTACCTACAATAAAATTACTATTAGTATTTGCTACGTCGGCTAAGTCTTTTAAATTTTGAGTATTATTTATTACTTCAACAACATTAGTTCCGTCAGAATACAATATTGCTCTAGTTTTTTCAGTTGCTCCAAAAGTAAAACCTGTTCCAGAAGTGGTTTTAACAGTTACCGTGTGAGCACCTGTAGTAGCATTTTCTATAATATAAGTTTTTTCTATTCCATCTGGAACTACTACATTTTTATTTCCAGAAATAGTTCCAGTTAATTTTAATACTTGATTTTTACCGTTTGATAAAACACCGTTTGAAAAAGTTAAAGTCGCTGCTGCAGTAACTCCAACTGCATCATAACCACCAATTGCTTGTTCTAAGATAAGTAAATTTGTGTTTGTAAATTGTCCCCAAGTTCCTGAGTTTTCACCAGTTGCTTGTACTGTTAATTTTAAGCTAGTTGATGTAGTATTCGCCATATTTTAGATTCCTTAAATTATATCATAATATTTCATTTATGCAGCAGTGTCAACTTCTGTCCATGTTGTAGCAGTGCCTGTATTTACTTCACTCCACATGATATTTTTAACACTTCCTAAAGTAGCAGTCATTTGTATTCCAGTTAATTCAGCAGAAGCATCAGTTGCATCTGCCTGACCTTCTTGCATAGTCATTTCTTGACCAGACGGAGTGGCGATCGTGTTAGGAGTTGCAGTAACTGAAGCAAGAGTTGCAGAGAAACCTATACCAGTTAATTCAGCAGAAGCGTCATCCGCATCCGCATCGCCTTCTTGCATAGTCATTCCTTGACCAGATGGAGTAGCAATTGTATTAGGAGTTGCAGTAACTGATGCAAGAGTTGCAGAGAAACCTATTCCAGTTAGTTCAGCAGAAGCATCATCTGCCTCAGCATCTCCTTCTTGCATGGTTAGTTGTTGACCTGTAACACCAACATTAGCATCAGCTGTAACTGAAAGACTACCTGTAGACATTGTTGTTTCTTGTCCTACAAGAACTGCTCCCACTGTAGCTTCTACTTCAACAGGAATGTTAAATGTAGAAGGACTTAAAGTAGCAAAAGGTGCTTGACCGAAAGCTGTTAATGTATCTTGTGTAAGATTATTTGCGTTTGCAGTTAGTTCAAAACCTGTTACATCAACTTGTTGTCCTATAGGAGCAGTAACCGTTCCTAAAGCAGATGATAAAGATAGACCTGTTGGATTAACTGCTACAAATGCAGACCCAATTGCAGTTCCAAGAGTGCCTGTTAAACCAATACCTGTTACAGAGACGTTTGCATCTCCAGTAGTAGATGGAGCATTTTCTTGTGCTGTTAATTGAATACCTAATGGATATACAATTACATTTGAATCCTCTGCACTGAAAGGTGCTTCTGAATATGCGATTATTCCAAAAGCCATGGATTAGGCTCCTGTTTTTAGTTCTTCTATTTCTTTTTTAAGTTCTTTGATAGATTCAATTAATAGAGCAACAATTCTGTCATACTTAACAGCTTTGATTCCATCTTTTCTTGTTGCAACTACCTCTGGTAAAACTTTTTCTACTTCTTGTGCAATTACACCCACGTCGTTTTTTCTAACAAAATATTTGTCTTCACCACCATTTTCTTTAATATAATCTTCTGTCCAATCAAATGTTACACCATTTATTTGACTAACTTTTTCTAAAGGGTTTTCGATATTTTTTACATTTTCTTTTAAAGATTTATCTGAAGAATAAAAAGCAGTAATATCGTTTGTTGCTCTTATCTGTCCAGTTGTTCCTGAAGCTGCAGTTCCTACTCCTAGAGAATCTACTTGTTGATCATTAAATTCAACATCTGAAGAAGTACCTAATCCTATTGAAGTTCTTGCAGTAGCACCAGTTTCCAAAACAAAATTAGAGCC
>Ga0209645_1000589_pt1 | contig 18691 bp, 28 predicted proteins | sample ETNvirenome_6_30_FD_184070 | JGI IMG/M metagenome (GOLD analysis project Ga0209645, IMG submission 184070) | Marine viral communities from the Pacific Ocean - ETNP_6_30 (SPAdes) (version 2) | ecosystem: Environmental > Aquatic > Marine > Oceanic | place: Pacific Ocean | collected 2013-06-19
ATTGTAAAAAATAAAGTAGATCAAAATAAAAAATAATTACAGCACGTGGAAACAGCTGAACAAATCAAAAAGTATATCAATCTCACTGTGGGCAAAAATTTCACTGAGCTCAAAGATGTTGAATCACTCAAAATACAAGAAGCAGAATGGATTTCAAAAATTCTAGCACTCAATGAAACCCATGACGTTTTAGATTATGGTGCTGGTTTTGGATTTATCACAAATGCTATTGCTAATAAAGTTAATTTTGTACACACCTATGATGTGGATCAAAACTGGATCACACTATGCGAAAACAATTGCCACACACACAATAACATCAAACATCATGGACCTAACATTGAGTCGTTGCATGACATCAAAGTAGATACAATTTTACTCAAAGATGTGGTGGAAAATTTTACATTTGATCATTTTACTAAAACTTTTGATATGTTTGATACCATAGCAAAACCAAACTGTAAAATATTTTTTAATTTTTACAACCAAGAATTTCACAACAAAGACAACAATGATAAATCTCATTTTACCATTGAACAAATACAACAAATTGCTAATAATATAAATTACAAGATTGTCTTGTTGGAAAAAAACAAGCTGTATAGTTTTGTGTTGCTCAAAAAACAATAACATGCTATAATAATCTTGTTATAACAAAGGAGAAGACATGTCACGAATATTCAATCCAGAAGAAACATCAAAATTGAAAAAACTTATAGATGAAGGCATGCAGGTCAAACAAGAAGTAAGTGATTTGAACGCAGGCCTAAAAGAAACTATCAAAGCAATCTCAGAAGAACTTGATATTAAACCAGCCATGCTTAGTAAAGCAATAAACGTAGCTTTCAAGGCAGGACTACATGACGAACAGGCAAAATTAGAAGAACTTGAAACAATTTTGGCAACTGTCGGAAAAACTCAATGAAGAGGAACATACTAATTTGTGGAGATAGTTTCGCAGTAGATTATGAAAAATGTAATGTAAGCGAACCAGGAGCGCCTCCACCACACAAAGGATGGCCAAATTATCTTGCGGACAAACACAATGTGACAAACTATGCTACACCAGGTATAGGACAATGGAAAATTTGGAAACAGGTAGAAAAGGCTGATTTAGATAAATTTGATACTGTTATTGTAAGTGTAGGAACACCAAACAGAGTGTATTGTAAATCACATCCAATCCACAAAGAAGGAATTCATAAACACAGTGACTTGATGTACATGGACATTGATAGATTCAGTTGGTTTAATAAAGAATTAACCACAGCAAAGAATTGGTTCTTGTATTTTTATGATCAAGAATATCAAAATGATCTTTATGAGATGATTACAGATAAGATGTTAGACAGGATTAAAGATAAAAATTATATTTTGCTTGGACATAATTACAGCAGAATACTTGGGCACCATTACAATAAAATTGATTTGGATGATCCACATTTCATTGATTGTGGTGATCTGTGGCTTCATCAAAGAGGAACAGTGAACCATTACAATCACAAAGCCGCAAAAGAAATATTGAAAAGAGTCGAAGCACATCTATGAGTTACATAGACGCATACTTTGATCGTGAACGCGATCAGATCTGGGTAGTCGAACGTGTGAATGGCAAACGTCAGTACACAGACTATCCAGCAAGGTATGTGTTTTACTATGACGACCCCAAAGGCAAACACAGATCAATATACGACACACCAGTCAGTCGTGTAAGCACAAAACTACACAAAGACTTTCAAAAAGAATTGTCCATGCACAAGGGCAAACAAATATATGAAGCAGACATAAATCCAATATTTAGGTGCTTGGAAGAAAACTATCTTGACAGAGAAGCACCACAAATGAACACAGCATTCTTTGACATTGAGGTTGACTTTGATCCTTCAAGAGGTTTTTCAAAACCTTCAGATCCGTTTATGCCAATTACTAGTATCACAGTTTATTTGCAATGGATTGATCAACTGATAACAATTGCTGTTCCACCCAAAACACTGACCATGGAAGAAGCAGTTGATTCTGTGAAAGATTTTGACAACACATACATTGTTGAAACAGAAGCACAACTGCTACAAACATTCTTAGGTGTGATTGAAGATGCTGATGTGTTGAGTGGTTGGAACTCAGAAGGTTATGATATTCCATACACAGTTGGCAGAATACTCAAAACACTTTCCAAAGATGATGCACGTCAATTGTGCTTGTGGAACTTGCCACCACGCAAAAGAAAGTTTGAACGTTTTGGCAACGAAGAAGTCACATATGATTTGATTGGTCGAGTGCATTTGGATTACATGCAACTCTATAGAAAGTACACATACGAAGAAAGACATTCTTATTCATTGGATGCAATCTCCAATATGGAACTTGGAGAAATGAAAACACCATATGAAGGCACACTTGATTCATTATACAATGCAGACTTTAGAACATTTATCGAATACAACAGACAAGATGTTATGCTGATTGCAAGACTAGATGAAAAACTAAAGTTCTTAGATTTGGCCAATGTGTTGGCACATTCAAACACAGTTCTACTGCAAACCACAATGGGTGCTGTGGCAGTGACTGAACAAGCAATCATTAACGAAACACACAAACGTGGCATGGTGGTGCCCAACAGACCATATCGTGAACCACACTCCACAGGAGCGGCAGTTGGTGCTTATGTGGCCACACCCAAAAAAGGTTTGCATGATTACATTGGTGCCATAGACATCAACTCACTGTATCCATCTATCATCAGAGCAATGAACATGGGTCCAGAAACTATTGTTGGACAAATCAAACAAGATGCCACAACCAAACTGATTGAAGAACGCATCAACTTTGAAAAGAAGTCACCAGCCGCGGCATGGGAAGGACAATTCAGCACAGTCGAATACACTGAAGTGATGCGTAAGAACAGAGCATTCAATTGCACAGTTGAATGGACCAATGGCACTGAAACCACACACTCAGCCGCAGAACTGTATGGCATGATATTTGAAAATGGATCCAATTGGGGATTATCTGCCAACGGCACCATATTCACATTTGAGTTTGAAGCAATCATACCAGGCTTGTTAGAAAAATGGTTTGCTGAACGTAAAGAAATGCAAGGCAAAATGCGACAAGCCATAGAAGCCAAAAACAAAACAGAAGAAGCATTTTGGGCCAAAAGACAACTTGTTAAAAAGATTAACCTTAATAGTTTATATGGTGCAATACTCAATCCAGGCTGTCGATTCTTTGACATGCGTATTGGTCAGTCAATCACACTCACAGGCAGATCCATAACCAAACACATGGCGGCAAAAACAAATGAGATCATTGCAGGCGAATATGATCACAAAGGTGCAGGCATTGTGTATGGTGACACAGACTCTGTGTACTTTTCAGCATATCCATTGGTCAAGGAAGAAGTTGAAGCAGGAAAAATGACCTGGACCAAAGAGTCATGCACAGAACTGTATGATAAGATTGCAGATGAAGTAAACAAATCATTTCCAAGATTCATGTATGAGGCATTTCACGCACCAGACAACAAAGGCAGAATCATCAAAGGTGGTCGAGAAATTGTTGCGTCCAAAGGTTTGTACATCACCAAGAAAAGATATGCGGCACTAATATATGACTTAGAAGGTGTGCGACATGATGTAGATGGCAAGCCAGGCAAAGTCAAAGCAATGGGTCTTGATTTGAAAAGATCAGACACACCAAAATTTGTACAAGATTTCTTAAGTGATGTACTGTTGATGGTGCTCACAGATAAAACTGAAAATGACATCATCAAGTTCATCCAAGACTTTAGATTGCAGTTTAGAGACAGACCAGGTTGGGAAAAAGGCACACCCAAGCGAGTAAACAATCTCACAGAATATGTGCGTAAAGAACAACGCCTGGGCAAAGCCAACATGCCAGGACATGTTAGAGCGGCCATGAATTGGAACAACGTAAAGAAAATGTACAAAGATCAACACTCCATGGACATTATGGATGGAGCAAAAGTAATTGTGTGCAAACTTAAAAACAATCCACTTGGTTATACATCAATCGCTTATCCAATAGATGAACTACGAATACCACAATGGTTCAAAGATCTATCATTCGATGACGAAGCAATGGAACAAGCAATTATTAATAAAAAGTTAGATAACCTAATCGGTGTTTTAGACTTTGACATTGGAGCATCAGAGCAGAACAATACATTCAGTACTCTGTTTGAATTTTAATGGACAACGAAAAGAAAAACCAATTTAGTGAAATTATAAACGATATCAATTCAACTGATTTGAATAAATTAGAAGAACATCAAAAAACGTTGGTTCATCTATTAGAAAAAACAAAACAAGCAATTGAACTTGTGAAAGATGTGAATCCTAATCAACTTGTAGCCGCACACATGAAATCTGGCAACATAAGATCTGCTGAATGGTTTGAACTCGACCGTAAGCAAAAAACAAAACCAATTGTACCAGATCAACTTCTCAAAGAGCTTGAAAGTATTTGCCAAAATGAAAAGACTAATATGCTGAGTTGTATATTGCTAGGCTTAGGCAGTGGATATTGGGTAGAACATCTAAACGCATTTGAACAAATTCATACTGTCGACATGTTTCCACACTGGCCAGAGTTGTTAGAAAAAAGATTTCAACCACAATTCTTAACACATCTTAAACATACCACACTAGATCCAAACTTTGCATACACAAACCTTGACAGTATTCCAAATACTGAAGTTGGATTTGTTTTTAGTTGGGACTTCTTACCATACTTTACTATTCCGCAGATCGAAAAGTTTTTTCAACAAATTAACAATAAATTAATCAAAGGTGGGCGTGGTTGCATACATTTTTCTAATGCAGATAACAAAGGAGATTTAGAATTAATCAAACAAGGTTATTACCAATACTGCGATCAAAAAACAATCACAGAACTAATTTTTAATTGCACTAATTTTGACATAGAACAAATACACACAGAAGTAGATCAATGTTCATACTTAAGATTCAAAAAACCAGGTGAGGTTGATTGGAAAAAACAAGCATGGTGGAGATACCATTTGATACGAGAACGTGATCCTCATGTTAAGATTGATCCTCCGGAAGAAGATGAAAATAATTAAAAAGTTGACTACAGATCTAAATAATGTTAATATTAACTAAACAACCTTATAAGGAACAGGCATATGAAAGACACACTACTTGATATAGTAAAGCACACACACGCATTAGGCTTTTTAAATCTGGTTAAGATTGTATCAGATACTAAAGAAACCACAATCGAATCAATGGCAGATGATCGATCTGTTATTATGAAAGGCAAGTTTCACAAACCAATTGGTATTGAAGGAACGTTCGGTATGCCACAGTTGAATAAACTAGACATACTGCTCAAAGTGCCAGAATACAAAGATAGTGCAAAAATAACAGTCAGCACAAGAAACAAAGAAGGTGTGGACTATCCAACAGGACTACACTTTGAAAACGCAAATGGCGATTTCAAAAACGACTATCGTTTTATGAACGCAGAAATCATAGAAGAAAAACTTAAATCAGTTAAATTTAGAGGCGTCAATTGGGACATCGAATTCGAACCCGGCATGGCGGCTGTGACAAGATTGAGTTATCAAGTACAAGCAAACAGTGAAGAAACATCATTTGTTGCAAAAACCGATGGCACAGATCTTAAATTTTACTTTGGTGATCACTCTACACATGCAGGTGAATTTATTTTCCAACCAGGCGTGTCAGGCACACTTGACAAAAACTGGGCATGGCCAGTGGCACAGGTTTTACAAATACTTAAACTTGCAGAATCCAGCACAGTAAAAATGCATTTATCAAATGAAGGTGCATTGCAATTAACCGTTGATTCTGGTATTGGTGAATATCAGTTCATACTTCCTGCTCAAAGCAAGTAGTGAACCGCAATCTCACAGACAATCAATTTGACTATGCCCGTTTCTTGCCGGCAGTGAGTGGCTTCTATGCCACGTTCATTGGCAAACAAAGGCGTGAAGAATACGTTGAGTACAAACGCATACCATCAAACTTTGTGAATGGTGTTGAAAGTTTAAACTTTCTAGATCCCAAAGCACAGTTTTATTACCAGTGGTGTTTGTATTCAGCGGGTCATGCCACACTTGATCTCAACAAAGATGCTCCAGGTGAAGACATGTTCCGCAATAGAGACAGATCAACATCATGGTGTTTGGGTGATTCAGGTGGATTTCAAATAGGCAAAGGTGTGTGGGAAGGTGATTGGAAAGATCCTGCATGTCCTAAAGCATCAAAGAAAAGAGAATTAGTTTTAAAATGGATGGATGCACTGATGGACTATGGCATGATACTGGATATTCCAGCATGGGTGTCAAGGTCCGAAGCAGGACAAAAAGCCACAGGCATACGTGAATACAAAGATGCACTAGCGGCCACAGACATCAACAATGAATACTTTATGAAGCACACCACAGGTGCATGTAATTTCCTTAACGTATTACAAGGTGAAAATCACACAGATGCAGACAATTGGTATGCACACATGAAACATTACAGTGATCCAAACAAATACCCAGAAACACATTTCAAAGGTTGGGCCATGGGTGGCCAGAACATGTGTGATGTGCATTTGGTATTGAAACGTTTGGTTGCACTGAGATATGATGGCCTACTAGAAAAAGGCAAACATGATGTGATGCACTTTTTAGGCACATCAAAACTTGAATGGGCCACACTATTAACAGACATACAACGAGCAGTAAGAAAATATCACAATGAAAATTTCACAGCAACATTTGATTGTGCATCTCCGTTCCTTGCCACAGCAAATGGACAGGTGTACACATCAGTTGAAACAGAAGATCGCAAGAAATGGGTGTACAGAATGATTGCATCCGCAGATGACAAAAAGTATTCATCAGACACAAGACCATGGCGTGATGGTGTATTGGCAGATGGTATATTTCCAAAGTTTGAAGATTCGCCTGTGACACAAGGACTTACCATGAAAGATGTGTGCATTTATGCACCAGGCGACCTAAATAAAGTGGGTAAAGAAGGCAAAACATCATGGGATTCTTTTTCATATGCAATACAAATGGGTCACAATGTGTGGACTCATGTGAATGCTGTGCAAGAAGCAAACAGGCAGTATGATGCTGGCAAAATACCAGCCATGCTAATTGACGATTCCTTAGATCGTGTTATGTTTAAAGATGTAGTTGAAGCAATCTTTGCCACAGACAAAAGAGATGAAGCAGAAATGATTATAGAAGAATATTCAAGATACTGGATGTCAATAATTGGCACCAGAGGTGCAGTTGGTAAAAAGACCATGAATGCATCAACACAATTTGCAAATTTATTTGAGGAGGTGTAATGAAATACCAATCAACAAAAACATTTGGCAATGATAGAGGCCTTAGTTGTGCTTTCCGTCAACCCAACGCAACACACAGTCATTGTTCTTTGATACATGGATACAGTTTAGGATTCAAATTTGTGTTTGAAGCAGAAACACTAGATGACAAGAATTGGGTGTATGACTTTGGCAACACCAAATGGATCAAAGCACATTTAGAATCAAACTTTGATCACACCATTGCCGTTGACACAGCAGATCCAAAATTAAAATTATTGAAAGAACTGGAACATGAAGGCATTGCAAAAGTTGTAGAAATGAATGGAGTAGGTTGTGAAAAATTTGCTGAACATGTTTACAATCACGTGGCTCCTCGAGTACAAGAAGAATCTGACAACAGAGTGCGATTGGTATCAGTTGAAGCATTTGAACATGGTGCAAATAGTGCCATATGTGTAGGAGGAACAGATGAGTAATATAGATAGGTTGCAAAGAAAACATGAACATCTTCACAAAGAAGTAGAAGAGCTTGAACAAACAAGAGAAGTTGATAGAACACCAGAAACCAAAGCACGTCTTGTTGAGTTAAAGAAAGAAAAACTTAAATTGAAAGATGAAATAGCGAGGGCAGAGCATGAAGAGAAAAACTAAAGCAAGTTTGAAACGCACAAAAATATTAACACGCAAAAGAACACACAGACATCTTATGCGTAAACAAAAAAGACACACCGATCATATGAAAGTGTTATTTGGTGCAGACTACAATCCATTTAGTTTTGCTCAAGCAACATTAAAACAAAAAGAAGATGAAAAGAGATTATAGCACAGGCACAAAAACTACACCAATATTTTTTGTTGGTACAGAAGTAGAACATACACCAGCATATGGTCAAAAGACTTTGTTTGTGGTTGATAAGCAAGATCCAAATGAAATTGTAGAATATGCAAGAGGTTATAACTGCACTCATGTTTACATAGGTGCCAATCACAGTTTTGTAGGGGATGATAGACATCATTACAGTTTAATGATCAAAAAAATTATCAAAGAACCTTTGTACTGCACACTTGAAATGACCAATGAAGTGTACAAAGAATGCAATAGTTGGTTGAATAAATTTAGCAAAGAACCATATTTTATTCCTAACATAAGAATAGAATTGCCAAAAATTACACACATGAATTACAACACCACAATAAAAATAGGTGACGTTGATTACAACGCAACCAATCCTGGTGTTTGGTGTTACAGACTTAACGATCTTTTACAGTCAGATCATTTCACTGGTTGGAATGAATATGGGCAAGATCACATTATAGATGAGGTAGACGTATGAATAAGGCACCATCGATCATAGTAGATGAATCTATGATATGGGTCACTTTCAAACGTGAAGGTATTCACAAATATCCTGCGGCGCTTGAAGACCCTAAACTAAAGACAGGAGATGAATATGATGTTTCCTTTTTAGGATATCCACACAGACACATATTCCATTTTCGTGTGTGGATACAAGTAAAACACAACGACAGAGATATTGAATTTATACAATTCAAACGTTGGCTAGAAAACTTGTACCAAGGCACACTTGAACTTGATTACAAGTCATGTGAAATGATTGCAGATGATCTGCACACACAAATTGCAAAAAAACATCCAGGTAGAAAGATTTGGATTGAAGTATCAGAGGACGGAGAAAATGGTTGTATTAAAAAGTATAAATGAATTTCCAGATAATGCAATGGACATATTGCAAGACATAGATGATTACAAAAAGTTTTGTTATGAAAATAAATTGCCTTTCAGATATAATCATCTATATAAACCATACACACCATGGAAAATATTCTACAACTGGAAAAAGTCAGGCAAATTAGATTTAACATTATGGAGTAGAAAAGAGCAATGACCATTTATATCGTAGACATAGAACCAGTAGAAACTAGATACACAGCACAGTGGAAGGAACATCTACCAAAGCAATTACAAAAACATTGCAATCAACAAGTGGTCACAGTATCAGGAGGCGAAACACCACAAATGACCACACCTGGTGCATTCTTAAATTTTGCTGGTACTAACATCTACAAGTCTACACAATCAATAATACTTTCAACTGCATTTTTACATGATCAAATTAAAGACGGTGATCATTTTATATTCACAGATGCTTGGAATCCAACCATCATACAATTGAAGTACATGGCTGACTTGCTTGACAAAAAAATTACCATACATGGATTATGGCATGCTGGTTCATATGACCCACAAGACTTCTTAGGAAGACTTATTGAGAACAAGAGTTGGACTAGGAATATCGAACGTGGATACTTTTGGGCATGTGATCACAACTATTTCGCAACCAAGTTTCATCAGGAAATGTTTTTGAATGGTTTGTTTGGTGGACAAGATGTTGCTTTACACTATCAATTAGAAAAACACACAGAATCCAAACGCATGATCAAAACAGGTTGGCCTATGGAGTACATGAATGAAACACTTGAATCTTACAAGCACATGCCTAAGAAAGATATTATTTTGTTTCCGCACAGAGTAGCTCCAGAAAAGCAACCAGAAATATTTAGAGATTTGAAAGAACATTTACCACAATATGAATTTGTTGTTGCACAAGAAAAAAACTTGAACAAGAATGAATATCACAACTTGTTAGGTGAAGCAAAGTTAGTGTTTAGTGCAAACTTGCAAGAAACATTAGGTATCAGCTGGTATGAAGGTGCTGTGGTAGACACAATACCAATGGTTCCAGATAGGTTAAGCTATTCGGAAATGGGTATAGAAGAATTTTTATATCCAAGTGAATGGACTAGATCTATGGAGAGATACCATGAACACAGAGAAGATATTATGAAAAAGATTGTTGATTACATGGACAACTATGACAAATATCTACCAGCACTACAAAGGCAAACGCAAAAATTATCAAAAGAATTCTTTAGTGCAGAGCCATTGTATGCTACAATTAATAATGGCAATCCACTGCCTTAACATCGGAGAAACAATATGGAAGAAATAAGCAAAATAATCAAAAGCAGAATACAAAGTGTTGGAAGAAGGTTTCATTCCAACGACAACATCAGTGAATTTATGCATGATGGTGATTTAGAAAAACTGCAACAAGAAGTTGAAGAAAAATTTCAAGGTGTGTTAGACAGTCTTGTGATTGATACAGAAAACGATCACAACACAAATGACACAGCAAGACGTGTTGCTAAAATGTATGTGAATGAAATATTTGGTGGTAGGTTTAAAAAGCAACCAAAGATAACTGCTTTTCCAAACATGGGATATAAAAGTTTATATACATCAGGTCCAATATCAATTAGATCAACTTGTGCCCATCATTTTCAAAACATTGTGGGCAAAGCATGGGTAGGCATTGTGCCAGAAGATGAAGTAATTGGATTGAGCAAGTTCAATAGACTGGTACACCACATTGCAGAACGTCCACAGATACAAGAAGAAATGACTACACACATTGCAGAAGAATTACAAAGATATGCCAAGACTCCACATGTGGCAGTGGTAGTAAAAGCAGAACATCATTGCATGACACACAGAGGCGTCAAAGAACATGAGTCTGATATGACCACAGCAGTTATGCTAGGTGGGTTTGGCGAAGATCCTGCACTGAAACAAGAGTTTTATGATATCTGCTTGTCCATGAAAGGTCACAAATAGTGCAACCAAAACCCAAACCACGCAAAGGTCAAACACAAGAAGAGAACGAGCAAGAGTTTGAGGATGTGATGGAACTAAGTTCATATGAAGGCACAGTACAGTTAGACACCAACTTTGATACATCAGTTACAATTGGCCCAGGAGTGGACAGCACCACATGGACAACCACAAGTGGCCTTGAACCAGAGTTTATAGACTTTGAACATGACAACGTCACTGTGACTTTCCGTAGATCAGAGTCACAACATGAAGCTCTTCGCAAAAGATATCCAGCACTAGAAAAGGCATATGACCACTATTGCACTCTTCTTGCATTGGCCCAAAACGGGCCTGAAGATTTAGATAATTAATATAAGGGGGATATATTATGAAACTATATCGTATCACCATCGAAGCCGACGTGTATGCAGACGAAGACTGGGATAGCATCAAAGATAAATTGTTAATTGCATACAAAACTGCAGACGGCGAAATTGTCACCGAACGTCCTGGCAAGTATGAAGCAATCAAAATTTTAAAAATCTCAAACGACGAGCAAAAGTAATGCAATATAATTCATACACAGAGTGGGATCCACTTCGTAGTATGATGGTTGCAGATATTGATACTGACAATACAGCAATTGCTAGTGACATTTTCAAACTTCAAGGCAAACATTTATCTACGTTAGTAGAAAAAACAAAAAAAATGTTAGACACTCTGTCTGATACATTGTCAGACCGAGGCGTAGAAATTATTAGACCAAATCCAAAAAATTTTACAGGCAAACACCGCTTTCCTTGTTTGAATATTAGAGATAGATTAGGTGTGGTAGGCAAAAAATTACTTCAATATAGTCATGGAGAAGATTATAAATCTTTGCCAGCATGTTATGATTTGCCTGTGAACTTTACATTTCCTAGATTTAGTAATCACATGATATGGAACGGTGAACAAATGATGAATGATGTTCCTTATTTAGAAGGTGCAAATTTAATAAGGTGTGGCAACATTATTTTTTGTACAATAGAAGACACTGGCAACGAGTTAGGTATAGATGTGTTGCATAATGTAATAGGTAATGAGTATACTATTGTTCCTATTACCAAAGTAAAAAATCATTTAGATGCTCACATCAACTTTATAAACGACAAATTAATGTTGTATGACGCAAGAATGGATATATCTGAAATCAGGCCACACATACCAAATGTCAAGACTGTGCCAATTGTGTATGAAAAAAGCAAAGAAACAGATATTGTATGGCCAGACATACAAGATGACGATATAGAAAATACCAATTTATTAATGTCAAATACAATTTCAATTGATCCGGAGACTGTGATTTGTCTCAATGCCAAGTACAATGATATTGAATTTTTCCATACCAATGGTATACATTGTATTTCCATTGATTGGCCAGAACAATGGTTGGTAAATGCAGGTTTGCATTGCTTTACAGTTGATCTAATTAGAGATGGTAAACTGCGTAATCCATTTGACAAAACCTAAATATAACATATAATATGAGCATGGACAAAAAGTATTATTACAGCGAAATATTCTACTCAATACAAGGAGAAGGACACTATACTGGCGTTCCTACTGCATGGCTTAGATTTTTCCTATGCAATTTACAATGCGATGGTTTTGGACAATTGAATCCAACTGATCCATCATCATGGGAACTACCATATGCATCATATGATGTATCACAAATAAAACGAGTAGAAGATTTACCAGTTTGGGATAAAGGTTGTGATTCATCTTACACATGGTCTAAAAAATATAAACATTTAATGGGACAAGAAACTCCTACTGTATTAGCAAACAAACTGGTTGATTGTTTAAGAACAGATGACAATCCAGATGGTTTATTTTTGCATCCAACATCTAAACAAAAACAACATTTGTGTTTTACTGGCGGAGAGCCATTAATGGTCACAGGACAACAAGCAGTGGTTGGCATATATGAAGAACTTAAACGTCAAAACAATTTGCCTGAGTCAATGACGTTTGAGACTAACGGCACACAAATACTTAGACAAGACTTCAAAGATTGGGTAAGCAGTCATGACACAGAAGTATTTTTTAGTCTTAGTCCTAAACTGTGGACAGTGGCAGGAGAAAAAACTGAAAAAGCTATCAAGCCAGACAATGTTGCAGAATATTATGAACTGTCTAAAAACGGACAATTGAAATTTGTTGTTGGCCACAAAGACGAACAGTGGGAAGAATTAGAAATGACTGTTAAAAAATTTAGAGATGCTGGTGTTGACTATCCTGTTTGGATTATGCCAGTAGGTGCAAGAGAAGAAGAACAATCAGCAACAGCAGGCGAAGTGGCAAGGAAAGCATTTAGAAGAGGATACAACGTGGCGGCAAGAGTGCATGTGTATCTGTTTGGTAATGCAATAGGAACATGATGCAAAAATTTATCAACATGTGGTTTGAAGCAGAGCAAATGGCTCTTGATTTTTCACAAACAAAATTTTATGCAGTTAGTGTAAAAGTTTTGAAAACAGTTATACTATTTGTAATTTGTTTGTTTGCTTTGTCATATATCGTGGTAGCGGCAATTACTGGCTATGCAATGAATAAACTTCGTAAAGTAGAAAAACAACCTTTACCAAAAACAGTTCCTGTAGATAATGAATATACAGAAACTGGTTTACCAAAAGAAGTTGCAAAAAAAGGTGAAAGCATGTCTGAAAGTGACTATGAAAATCTTAGAAAGGTGTTATAATAAATTATGTTTGAAAAATTTATGAACATGTTTAAGGCTAAACAAAAAGAAGAGTCAAAACCTGAAAACAAAGAAAAAGCAAAAGCAACAAAAAACAAACAACCATGGATACAAGTATTAACAACTCATGTTGATAAAACAAATCCTAAGAATGGTTTCTTTGAATTAGATTGGAATGAATATTTTGTACAGTCGTTGAGGTTGAACGGGTACAGAGGATCAACTGACGAAGAAGTTGTAGACAAATGGTTTCAAGACTTGTGTAGAAATGTCGCAAGTGATTCAGGCACAGAAGATGTTGGTGCATCTGGTTATGTAAACAAAGTCTTGAGAGATGATGGCAAGACGGAGGTTTCGTGACGTATATTATTGTTGATACAGCAAATACATTTTTTAGAGCAAGACACATAGTTAAAGACAACAATCCAGATACAAAAGTTGGATTGGCTATGCATATAATTCTTAATTCAATCAAAAAGGCATGGACCGACTTTAATGGTGCACATGTGGTGTTTTGCATGGAAGGTCGTTCATGGCGTAAAGATCATTATACAAGATATAAAGCAAATAGAACAGAGGCTCGTGCCGCACTTACTGAACGTGAGCAAGAAGCAGATCAAATATTTTGGGAATCATATGATACATTTTGCAACTTTATCAAAGACAAAACAAATTGCACAGTTTTACAACACAAACAACTTGAAGCTGATGATTTGATAGCAGGTTGGATACAGCAACATACACAAGATCAACATGTGATTATATCGTCCGACTCTGACTTTGCACAGTTGATTGCTCCAAATGTTAGACAGTATAATGGTATATCAAACACACTTACAACTATAGATGGGTACTTTACAGATAAAGGCGAGCCTGTGTTAGATAAAAAAACAGGGCAACCGAAAAAAGCACCAGACCCAGAATGGTTGCTGTTTGAAAAATGTATGCGTGGAGACCCTACAGACAACGTTTTTTCAGCATTTCCAAAGGTGCGTAAAAACAAGCTACAAGAAGCATTTGAAGATCGTACAGCACAAGGGTTTGTATGGAACAACATAATGCTCAGCAAATGGGTTGATCATGAAGGTGTTGAACACAGAGTCAAAGAAGACTATGATAGGAATCGTGAACTTATTGACCTATCTAGACAACCAGATCATATAAAAGAGATAATTAGTAGTACTATAAAAAGTGCGACATCTACACCAAAAAATTCTACTCAAGTAGGAGTGTATTTGATGAAGTTTTGTCATTTGTTTGATTTGCAAAAGATCAAAGACTTGGCTGGGCAATATGCCGCACCGCTCAACGGGAGATATGGAACGTGAGTAATATTAAAACTATAAAAGCCAACGATAGTTGGATCATTACAGACAATCAAGATAAAAATAAAATTGGGTCAATTGTGAAGACTGCATCAAATGAATATGAAGTCATGTACAATAACGTCATTGGTGTATTTTCAAAAAAAGAACTTTTGAAAAATTTTGGCAATAAATTGTTTCAAGAAAAAGCAATTTTTAAAACAGTGACACACGAACCAGTGAATACTCTACATGGTTATCAAGCAGATCAAACACCTCATAACGGAATGTATGATGTAAAACACAAAGTACCAATCTACACCAAAGAGCCAAAATCAAAAAGTTTTTTCTGTGCAGGTTATTATCTTATCAACACAAACAAAGGTTGGCAAGAACAATATTGTCCAAAACTAATTACTTTGCAAAAATACAAATACCATGGACCTTTTGCATCAAAACAAAAATTGACAGCATTCGCAAAAAAATTCGTACACTATGAACACAGTACACATTGAAAAATTTATTAACATGGTCAATGCCAATGAACAAACAAGGCAACCAATTGTTAAAATGCCTATGAATGATGCAAAACAACTTAGAGATAACCTCAGCACTTTGTTAACTTATCTGGTAAAAAAACAAGACGAATTGATAGATACACAGAAGAAATTGATTGATTCACAAACAATCACAGTAGAAATGAAAGGGGACAACTTTTAATGGAAGTTTTAGTTTATAGCAAACCAGCATGTGGCTATTGTGTGATGGCCAAAAATTTATTGAAGTCAAAAGGAATTGAATACGAAGAAAGATACTTAGATAACCCACAAGCCATACAGGATTTTATCACAGAACACCCTGATAAACGTTCTATGCCGCAGATTTTTATTGATGGCGAACACGTAGGCGGGTTTGATCAACTCAAAGAAAAATTATCATAAAGTGCTCAGATAATGTGCTAAATATAGTAGCACATTATGAGTAGACCAAAACCAAAAGTATTACTATCAAAAACTGATAGAAACACATACAAGACTGAAGAAGTCTTGGAGTCAACTGCCATTTGGGCAGTTTTCTATGAAGGTAAACCTATCAATCTAAAAACATCAGCAATGGCTTCTGCACATCCAGGACCCAAGTATAAAAAGGTTTCTTTTTCCAATCCTGGTCATGCACTTAACCTTGCAAAAAAATTAAACCAAACATTTGGTTCTGACAAGTTTCATGTTTACCAACTTACTACAGGTAAACGGTTTAATGGATAATCGTCTTTCAATCATTAACAAAATAGAAGTCCTAAAAGAAACTATTGATTGGTATAAGCCACAAATACTACCTCATGACTGTGGATGGATGTACACTACCATAAATGGAATACAACACAGGATAGATATACTACGCAAGGAACTTAAAAAAATTGATAACGCAGAAAAAGAAATTGACGATAGCATTTCTGAAAAGTCATAAACCAGACTACACAGAAAAAGACTTTGACAAATTCCGTAAAATGGTATGGAGAAATATTAGAGAAGAAAATCCTTCTATGCGTCTTACCAAAGGCGGATACCAATTTCTTAAAAAGAACATACAGCTTAAAGACTACATGGTCAAACTCAAAAGAGAATGCAAACTAAAACCAGAAATATTGCTTGGTTTAGACAAATTTATCACTTGTCCTTATTATATCACCAACAAAGAAATCTATGTATTTGAAGAAAAACTGGCATCAGAATTGGTGCTGAGAGCTGGAGATCTTGATATTTTAATAGTCAGCAGACGCTAAGTCATTGAAATCGAAGCATTTTTTCTTTTGCCAAATATATTGACATTTTGACGGTTGATAGTATTATATGTAATATAACAACTAAACAAAGGAGTCAGTGAGATGGCAACAGAAGTAAGTCAAACTAGAACAGTTAGTCCACAAGAGGCTAAAACTGCAATTACACATTGTTTAGGTTTACAACGTCCTATTATGGTATGGGGTGCACCAGGTATTGGTAAATCTGATATTGTAAAACAGATTGGTACTGAATCTAAACGTGAAGTAATCGATATTCGATTACCTTTATGGGAACCTACAGATATTAAAGGTATTCCTTTCTTTAATCAAAAACTAAACACTATGGAATGGGCGCCTCCGGCAGAACTTCCAAGTGATCCAAAAAGTACAGCGATATTATTCTTAGATGAATTGAATGCCGCTCCTCCAAGTGTACAGGCGGCGGCTTATCAACTTATTCTTAACAGAAGAGTTGGTACTTACAAACTACCAGAAGGTGTATCAATTGTAGCCGCTGGTAACCGTGAAACAGACAAAGGTGTTACTTACAGAATGCCTGCTCCGTTGGCAAACAGATTTGTCCACTTAGAGATGAGAGTAGACTTTGAGGACTGGGCAATGTGGGCCACTGAAAATCATATCAATCCACAAGTGGTTGGTTATTGTTCATTTGCGAAACAAGACTTATATGATTTCGATCCTAAGAGCGGTAGTAGATCGTTTGCAACACCAAGAAGTTGGGCCTTTGTGTCACAACTATTATCAGATACCCTGTCAGACAATACTCTCACTGACCTTGTGGCAGGGGCAGTAGGCGAAGGTTTGGCAATGAAGTTTATGGCACATCGAAAGATTGCTTCTGACTTGCCAAACCCTACTGATATACTTTCTGGTAAAACTAAGAAGATGAGTTCAACAGAAGTAAGTGCCCAATATTCACTTACTATATCATTGTGTTATGAACTGCAAGAAGCATATGATAAAATGAAAGAAAAGAAACTTGCAGACTGGCACAAGATGGCAGATTGTTTCTTTAGATTTATGATGGACAACTTCCAAACTGAACTGGTTGTTATGGGTGCCAAGGTTGCACTTACAAATTACCAACTACCGTTCGATCCGAGCAAGTTGAAATCATTCGATGAATTCCACGAAAAATTCGGCAAGTATGTTCTTGCTAGTGTTGATCAGTAAACAAATACGGGGGTTTTTACCCCCGGTTGACAAATACCAAACAGAAATTATAATAGTATTATGAACAAGGTAGCAGTGAAACAGAAACAGAGTACAGTAGACAAACAAAAAGTCTTAGAAAAACTAACTGGGGCAAGAATTGCCCTTTTACTTAAACAACCATTTTTTGGCAACATGGCAACTAGAATGCAATTACAAGAAGCAGACTGGTGTCCAACCGCGGCCACTGATGGCAAAAACTTTTATTACAATGCAGAATTTATTGATTCACTCAGTCCAAAAGAAACTGAATTCTTAATTGGACATGAGGTACTTCATATTGTGTTTGATCATTTTCTTAGACAGGACATGAGAGAAAAACAACCATGGAACGTATCGGCAGATTATGCAGTCAATATTGTTTTACAAGATGAGAATGTAGGCGAAATGCCACAGGGTGAAAACAAAGGGTTGATCGATCCTAAGTACAGAGGTTGGAATGCAGAACGTATCTATGAAGATGTAATGGGTGATCCTCAGAAACAAAATCAACAAACTATGGATGTTCATATTGATTGGGAGAATGGCAAAGCATCTGTGAAAGACAAAGATGGTAAAGAGATCCAAGTCGAACTTCAAATAGACAAAGATGAAATGAAAAAGATCAA
>Ga0209645_1000590_pt1 | contig 18644 bp, 21 predicted proteins | sample ETNvirenome_6_30_FD_184070 | JGI IMG/M metagenome (GOLD analysis project Ga0209645, IMG submission 184070) | Marine viral communities from the Pacific Ocean - ETNP_6_30 (SPAdes) (version 2) | ecosystem: Environmental > Aquatic > Marine > Oceanic | place: Pacific Ocean | collected 2013-06-19
TCCTGCTTGTAAGTTTCCAAAGTCAGGAATATTTTTAATATTGTATTCAAAAGTATCATAATTAAATACTCTGTGTTTTACTAAAATAGTAAACAACTCTGGAAAGGCTTCTCTAAAATTTTCTTTTCTATATAAGTCTCCCGCAACTATTTCCTTGCAAAACATAAACCAACGTTTCTCTATCTCTGCTTCAACAGTATCCTCACCACTAGTACCATATGGTAGTGTTGTAAGTTCTCGTGGCGTCATTACATGATGAAATATGCCATTTATTTCCTGTTGATATTCAGGCCTGAAGTTTTCAGGATTTTCTAAACTTTTAACTATTTCAGGTTTACATTCTTCTGGGAAAACATTAGGATTGAACCATGTAGGAAAATTTGCCATATTATGAAAAATAATAAATTGTGGCCAACGTTCAGCAAAAACTTTATGTAACTCTGCCAAATACATTACATTTAATGCAGTTATTGTTACTGTTATTCCTATGCTTATTCCTCTATCTATTACTAGATCATGAAACCAATCCAAGTTGTCACTAACCTCTTGCCATTCAGCACCATGTCTTAAATATTCAAATCTTTTTTGTACTGCGGCATCTATACTAACATTAAATCCAACAGATTTAAAATTGTTTAGCATATTTTCTATAAAAGGTCTATTTACAGTTGTACCATTTGTACTAAATGTAATTTCCATTTCTTTAGAAACTCCATCGTCAATTAGTTTGTCTGCAAATTTTCTAAACTCTTTCATATATAAAGGATCACCTCCCATAACTTCTAAAAATCTTATGGATGGTAACCACTCGTTCATCTCTGTCCAAAATTTAGAATGATTATCGTTCATTCCAATTTTTACTGTTTCTTCTATGTAAGGTAGTTTTCTGTCTTTTGCTTCTTTTACCCACTTACTACTGTAATTAGGATTACAACTTCTGCATTTTAAGTTACATGTATTACTTAAAATAAGTTGAAAGTCCTCTGGTAAGTCAGGTTCTTCATTATAATTTATTTCGCCATATCTTTGCTCAGCAATTTCATTGTAAAGTTGACGTTTAGATTTTTTACCATTTCGTTCATCTTGCCAACAAGGCTCACAATTTTTAGGCATCTCGCCATCTCTTATTGCTTGCCTTATTTCTTTATAATATTTACTGTGAAATATATCACGTACAGAAGTTTGACCCAAAGTATATTCTCTGCCTGATTCATCAGGCACTCTATCTCTGGCTATACAACATGTTCTAACATGGCCTAATGGCTCATTAGATATGTGTTTCCAGAGTAATGAACAATATTTTGGGTCTGACATATTACTTCCGTCTGGTATTTCCGTAATGGATTACTTTTACACCCATAATTTCTGGAGTTTTTCTCCATGGGTCAACAACAATACTGTCTATAGCAAATTTAAGTTCTGTTCCATTGCCAGTTGATATTAAAGCAGTATCACAATCTGTTACATTATGATCTCCGTTATACCAACCAGGTACAGTATCTAACTGATCACCATATGTAATACCTGGATTATGTGCTAACAAATATACAGCAGGTTTATCTAAAACATGTTGAGGAGGAATATCTCCTGTTTTTTCATCATAGTAATATAATTCGTATCCTGCTTCTTCTACATAGTGGCCAACAAGCATACTACTAGAACCTGCTTCATATTCTACTAAAGGCTTGTATGCTTTTCCAACAATAATAATTGGTAATGAATCTACCATTGTTTTTGTTGTAGGATAATATGTTCCGTTTGCTAATTCCATAAGTTTTTTTGCCATATTTTCTGCTTGTACTTCTCTACTGAGCATTACAGCATCAAACAAGTCATAACCAAGATCTAGTTCTTCTGCCATCCAGCGAAGTGCGATATTATCTCTAGGGTGACAAGCACCACCATCGCCCATGCCAGGCTTCATATAACCAGGTCCCATAATACGTCTATCTGAAGTTGCAAGTGCATCACAAACAACTTCTGCGTTTATGTTACCCTGTTTTTCAGCAACATCTTGTATCATGTTTACTAAACTTACTTTTGCACTAATAAATGTATTGTAAAATACTTTAATACATTCTGTTTCGTCCCAAGTACCTATAATGTATCTAGGGTCGTTTTGCATTATTGTTTTGTAGAAGTCAACAAGTTCTTTTGCGTCACCTGTTTCACTTCCGTCTTCTGTTCCTATCATTACCATTTCTGGATTTACCATATCCCATTTTACTGTACCCATAGCAATAAGATAAGGATTGTAAACAAACCTTGCGTTTGGTATTAGGTCAATAAATTCTCTTCTGGTAGTTCCAGGCAAGACTGTTGATATAAGGACAACTAATTGGTCTTTTGTTGCAACCGCATTTACTTCCGAAAGTACTTGCTTGACCAATGTGTAGTCAAAGTCTTTGTTTGGTAAATGGCTGGTTGGTGCTTTTCCATCATACTGTGGATCATGTGGTGTTGGTACAGCAATAAAAACAATATCTTGACCTTTTACTGCTCCTTCTAGTGTATCGCTCATTTTAAAATTTTCTGGCGATACAGGATTCACATCGTATCCTACAACATCATGTACTTCAGCGACCATCTCGGCACAGGCTTGTCCTAACTTACCTACACCGATAAATCCGACTGAGGCCATCTTTATCTCCTGTTGTGTTTGTATTAAATACTTGTATATTTATCAGGTAATCTTTTGTATTCTGCTATTTCGTGACTGAGGTATTCCTCTAAGACAAAGTATAAATTTAAATTTTTTATTATACTTTCTAGTTTATTTTTGAAATCTTTTTCTGTAGTGTTTTGATATTCCACAGGAGTAAATCCTATTTCTTTTGTAAATCTATCTATATTTTTGCTATCTATTATTACTTTATTGTTAAAGTGACTTATTTCTTTTATCCAATTTCTAGTATGATAATTGTCATTTATTGAGTATGATTTAACATATTTGTAATTATATTTTGATAAATTAATTGCATTATATTCTGTTAAGTAAATAAATCTGTTTAACAAGTCTTCACATTTTAAAGGGTTTTGTAATACAAGATCGTTTAATTCAATACCATTTTGACTACCATATAAAGGCTCTAATAAATCTAGTAGTACTTCTTTTACTCCACTAACGTATCTTTCCCAGGGTTCTCTAATTACAAAATGTGGTATAGCACCTTTATCTATAAGTCTTTTAAGTGCCTCATATTGATCTATATGATCATGATCGTCTTTGTCTATAAGGTCAAAATGTTCCAGTATAACTCTAGCAGAACCTTCACCTACTCCCACATAATCTAAATTAGTATATAAACTTGCATCTCCGAAAGGTGGTGGATTAAATCCTAATACACTTTTAAGTAGTGATGTAGTGCCTGTTTTACCAACACTATAAACTAACATACTGCAATCTTTTTTTACTAATAACATTATCTCTGATTATCCTTATAGTCAGTTCTCATCCACCAATCATATAATTCGCTGTCTAATTTATAGACATCTTCTATAGTAGTTGCTTCTTCTGGTCTCATTTCAGCAATACGCCTTTGCCATTTTCTGCCTTTAAAGAAATTGTCCTCATGCTCGTCAGGCCATTGCTCTTCAAATGTAGGAACAGTTAGCATATTTTCTAATTCGTTTATTAATGTTTGTTGTTTATGCGTTGCACGTGGGCGTATATAATCCAAGTTTTCATGTATAATTCTATCTAAAATATGTCTTGGCCAAGCCATAGGACTAAAAACTATATCACTATGGAATGCAAACATTCTTTTTGTCTCAATTTTTACATCTAGTTCCTGTGCATAGTCAAAAAAGTTTTTTAGATCAAACATTCCAGGCCCTGTAAGTGTTAAGTCCATTAGCATTTTATCGTTACCGCCAGGTAATGCAACACCTTCTCTAAAGTTTTTGTCCCACTGATCCCATTTAAGGCCTGTTCTAACAAACTCACCTATCCAACCTGTTGCATCTATACTAGCACACATTGTCCAGTCTTTTGCTTGTGGTAACCATTCATACAAATAATGTTTACCTAATCTTACACGACTTAAATTACTATTATATCTCAAATGAACTTTTTTAAGATTATCATCTTGTGCTAACCTATCCATTGCTCGCCAATGTATATCATACATTAGTGGTTCGCCACCAACCCAATATAATTCTTCAACTGTACCTGAGCATATATACTCCCAAAATTCTTCTTCAACTACCTCTTTTTGAAATTTGTCAATTATCTTTTTATTCTCTGGAACCATGAACGGCTGGTTCTCAGGCGACCATTGATTATGCTTTCTCTTTTCCGCCTCCCAACTTGAACTGAGCGGCTCGCCACACATACGGCATTTAAAATTGCATAAATTACTAACCCTATAATCAAAAGAGATAGGCTCCATTGTAGTGTATCCATTTTCGTCTGTCTCCTCAAAACATTTATCTATTTTATCTTCAAACAAGTAGCCTGTAAACCATTGCCTATATGTACTTTGGCTCAACACACTATCATTACAAACATTACATTGTGGTATTTCCTCGCCTGCCATAAGTTTTTTTCTTATGTCCATCATGTAGGGCGAGTTCCAATGTTCTTTTAATGTAACAGGTTTGTAGTCTGCTATAGTTCCTACTGGCCTAAACATACCTGTACTTTCGTCATTACTGGCATCTATATATTGTTTTTGCATCATATGGTCTTCACGTGATGCACAGCACATACGCCTCTCACTTTGAGGACTTATATAGGTATGAGTCCAAGGTGCTGTACAAAACACCTTGTTAGGTGAGTCAGGACTCATTTGGCCATGTTGCCATTTAGGTTTAATTTTACTCATTACATTTCTGGATTGTAAAGGCAGTCTTTATCAATTTCCTCATTTTCTATGTCATGCTCTGTAATATCGCAATAATTACATGGCTCACCTTTTAGGGTTGCAGTTTCGCCTATTCCATTTTTACAATTATGTATCCAAAATTTATTTTCCATTTGCTACTTCTATCTGATTTAAATTTACAAACATATCGTAAAATCTTTTAGGTGTAAGAACTGCTTCACCTAAATCTCCTGCGTCCTCTCCCAAATACTTTTCTATAAAATCTACATTTTTTAATTCAACAGCACAATCAGGATATATGTCTGCACTTCTGCCTTCGTAACCAACAGTATTACTATATTCTTTTAACACTTCTAGTTTATCTAAATTAAGTGCCTCTATAGGACTTGGCATCTTATATGCCGCATGATAAACTGATACATTTTCTCTAATTTTCCATAGTTTAGGTTTTTGGGTTTCTAAAATACTGCCGAAAGGTACAGTAATATTATCAAATCTATCTTCACAAAATTTCCATAAGTCCCAATCATTTCTGGCATCAAAGTGAATTTTAACATTATTGCAATTTGTATTTTCTAATACCCAAGCACCTGCTTCTGTATCTGTAATACTCCATATAACTGGAATACCAATATCTTCAGTTAAATTTTTAATTTTTTTGGCATTTAATTCATCTATTTCGCTTTTTTTAGCAACATCTAAATATGGTAAATTGCCCCACTTACTTTTAATACTGACATACTTTTTATTTTTTGGTATAGTAAGTTCAGGCGTTGCTTTAGATATAACTACTGCATCACTATGACATTGGGCCGCATGAATAATTCTTTTTTCTAAAACTTTCCAGTCGTTTTCATGCCCAATGCTAATGTTTGCAAACAGTTCAGCCATTACCTTCCTCGCCTCCTAATCCATCTGCATCAGTATCCCAACCTATACTGCTACCTGGTTTAGGCTTGTAATCTACATCTGTAGAGTATTTTTTATCGTCATAGTCATCTTGGCTTTCGCCTGTTTTACGACCTCTCATTTTCATTTCTACAACTTTAACTTCACCATCTTCTGTTACTATACGTTTTGCATATAGTGTATCTTTTATACCTGCTGTTTTAGGTGCTTGTATATCTTCTTCTTGTAAATCTACAGGCTGTAATTTTATATTATCATAAAACTCCACAAGATTAGGAAAAGTTTTTCTAAAATCAAATTCACGTCTTGCATCGTACTGTTCATAAAATAGTTTAAAATCATGCTCTAATAATTCTCTATCAGCAGTATTTCTGTGTGGAGTTTTTACAACGTCCAAGTATTCTATTAGTCTGCTCACTTGATCTTGTTCCCAAGGTTGGACTAGTAGTTGTCCGTTTTTGTCTTTTTCCTCTTTTTCCCTAACGTCATTTAACCATTCAAAAACTTCGTCATGATATTTTTTACGCAAGTTATCAGGTAATGTAAGGGGTGACTGGAAACTAGGGAAACGTAAAATGTTACAGGTAAATCCAGGACGATTATGACCGTATTTACGTTTCATTTCTAGCATCCAGTCGAAAAATTCAACAATACTATCCAAGCATAATGCGTTGATAGTCATCATCATATGTAAACCTTCTATGTTTGCTTCACTACAAATTCTTTCAAATGCTGATGTCCATTTATCCCAATTCAAGCCATCTCTAATGTACTCTGCTTGTGGTCCATATGCTTCGCAACTAGTATATAAATGGAATCTGTTTATGTTTTGTGTACCGTCTATCAGTTTATCTAATAAACTTTTCTTTGCCATTAGATTACTATTAATAGCAAATCTCATATTTTTTGCGTTTGGTTCGTCAGTTGTTTCAAACCAATCAAACAATTGATAAATGTCTGGAGTCATAAGTGGTTCCCCACCTGTGACTCTGATTTCTTCTAAATCTTTACTAAGTTCTGGCCACCATCTCCAGAAGGCATCTACGTATGGGTTTGCTTGTCCTTCATCAAATGGTTCGGCGTAGGGGGCATCATCTATAAAGTGACCACGTGCATCACTCTTAATACCTTGATATCCTCCGTTAGTACGAATATCTTTTACCCATGTAGAGGAGAATGCTGGGTTGCAATAACTACATGCTAATTGACAAGTTCTATTAAAGGCTATTTCTAATGTTTTTAAGTTTACATCAAACTGTGGGTCTAATGTTGCCGCAGTATGCAAGTCATCATCTTCATATATAACTGTTTTATATACTCTATCACTTACAGGTTCATTACCGTCTGCGTCTTTGCCCATGTCTTCTATTTTCCAACAATACTCGCACTCTTTTGGACGAGCACCTTTTTGCATCATGTCTCGCATTTTCTTTTTGTGCCTTGTATTGTGTATAGCACTTGGGTTAGTTTTTATTTCTTCTAAATCTATTTGGTGTGCTGGAGGGTGATGGCAACTAGTTGTTCCGCCATGTCCTAACCATATGGTAGCATTGTACCACTTAGCACCACAAAAACTTTCAGAAACAGAATCTATCATTCTTGCTTTATATTCTCTGTGACTTTCGCCTTGTCGTCTTCCCATTATTTCTCCTTTGGATAACCTTCATACCAATCTTGTATTGTACTTACCCTCACATCTCTCCATGCATTTACGTCTAATCCCCACATAACTAATACATCAGGACTATTATATTTTTTTATTTGCATTGTTTGACCATGTATGTCATTATTTAATGTACATGGCATTGTTCTAATTTCACCTGTATCAATTTTTTCAAATACAATCGTTACAACACCTTTCATTAATGCGTCAACTATTTTACTTGTATTCATACCATTGCCTCCGCCTCTTTACAAATGTTCCACCAATCTTCCATTTCAGGAAATGTACTTAAAAAATCTGTATCTCTCCTAGCATCATGCTGAGTAAAAAACTTAAAAAAATTTGCTCTTGCTTTTGTAAGTTCATCTTTATCCATGTTAGCACCTGCTTTCATCCATTCCAAATTACGTCTTACTTTATCTATTTCAAAATCTTTAAAACCTCTATAATCTATATTTACTTCATCTGCTTGATTTAACTCCATAAATGCTATCGCTTCTTCCAAATAACTTTGATAATAATCAGGCATTATTTGTATGCATTGCCAAAGTGGTGCTCTAAGTAATGGAATATCAAACCAAATACGTTGCTTAGGTCTTATTTCATAATCTGGATGTTTATGGTCACCATTATCAGGTATAGGAATATATTTAATTCCTTGTTTGTCTTTTGCATACTCATCTCGCAAGTCTAAAATCCATTGTAAATAATCACGTAAACTTGTTAAACTTAGTACATTAAATGTATTAATAAAAGTTATTGTACTATTATCTGTTTCCTTTAATATGCGTTGTACGTTATCTTGAAGCATTTTAAAATTCATACCATTACGCATATACTCTGCTTGAGGTCCATATCCATCACATGATACAAATGTTGCGAAGTTCTTACATGCTGGTGCTACATACCAGTTATTCCCTGAGTTTGGATTAAACTTTTCCGGGTCCTCCCATATTTGTATCTCTTCTAATCTTTGTAGCGACTCTATAAACATGTCCATTAGTTTTGGTTTAGGTGGACACATATTAGATGTTACAGACATCTCAAGCCAAGCATTTGGATTTTTATATACATAGTCTAATACCTTAAATGTATTGCTATCCATAAGTGGCTCTCCACCTGTCATACGAAAAACTTCTAAGTTTTTATATAACTCTGGCCACCATTTCCAAAATGCATTTACATAAGGATTTTCATCTTGTGCAATTTTTTCAGGTAACAGTCTTTGTTTGCTTAAACTGTCTAAATTATTGTGCTCTCCCTGTACAATTTGGTATGCTCCAAATTGTTTTATTTCTCTTTCCCATGTATTACTTAAATGTGGACTACAATAACTGCATTTTAAATTACATGCCTGGTTAAAATTTACTTCTACATAACGTGGATTTATATTTCCATCTGCACCTGCCTCTGCTATTTCTTCTCTAGCATTTTGAGCCCAATATTCGCCACTACGATATACACGATCACTTCTACCGCCTACATCTTCTATACGCCAACAATAACTACAACCTTCCGGTCGCTCACCTGCTAACATCTGTTTGCGTTGCTTTTTCTTTTCTGTTGTATTATGTAATGCTGAAGGATTTGTTTTTAGTTCTTCTACATCTATATCGTGTGTAGGAGGATGGTAGCAACTATGTGTTTTACCATTTGTTAAATGCATAGACACCTGTGTCCATTTTGCGTAACACATTGTTTCGCTTATAGCATCTAATTGTTCTTTGGCCTTATCAGCGGCCTGATCATATATACTCACTTATTGTATTAATCCTTTTTCTAGTAAATCCTGTATTTGTTTTTCTCTAATCATTACTCCCCAACGTCTTGGATTAACATAAGTTTTCTTAAAAAACTTACACATTTGCTCATTTGGATCAAACAACATCATTTCATTTATGTTCTCATTTAGTTTATCACCTAACTTTATTACTCGTTCTAAAAGTACATTTTGGTCCCAATTTAGTTTTGTATAACGGCATGTCTGTATTTCGCTTCTGTTAGGATTTGTAAAGCCATCAAATTTTGGTGCTACTTCTTTATGGAAAAAATTATTGAACCATTCATAATCAGAAATTAAATTTGTATCCCAATCTGTTAAAACTGTCATTTCACAACCTAGTCTTGCACCGTAGATTGCCCATAAACCATTCTCAACATCAGTGCCTATATTACACCATGTTTGTAATCTGTTATAATTCTGCCACCATATTTTTTCTTTAAATTCGTCTGGTTTTACTTTAGTGCCTTGGTCCAAACTCATTTTTACACCTTCTCTGAATCCTGCTCTAAAGGCTTGGAACGGACTGGCTGTTTGATGAACTTCACTGAATGTGTCGTTAAGTTGTATGTAATTAAGTTTCCAACAAAACTCCATACCCTCACCGTCATCTGCGGCCTCGTGTGTTTTCATATCTAATACATACTGTCTTGGCCAACATTTTAATCCACCATTACCATACACTAAACCGTTTAGAATATTTTTAGCATTCCAACTGAATATACTTTCGCTTATGTCGTTTCCGTCATGATCTGTTTCTGGGACGTCTAATATTTGCTCAAAGAAATCGTCCATTACAATGTTGTCACCATCTACTGTGATAAAACGATCTGTTTCTGATTGTTCTGCACATGCCTTGTGAGCGGCATCAAAACCTTTTACGCCATGTACACGTTTTGCCCAAGGAACCTTGTTTAATAAGTCTGCCCAATGCTCTTCTGCATTAGGTTCATCGTATGAAATATAGAATATATCTAATTCTGTAACATCAATCTTCGCCATATGTGTCGTCCTGTGTATTTTTTAAGTACGCACATATTTATCGAATATTTGTAAGGTATATACACTACATCGATCTAGATCTTTTGGTGTATCTACAGCATATGAACCGTCCTCTATAAGGTCTTTTAGAGGCACTTTTATATAGTAAATCATAAAGTGTGGATCATTTACACTGGTAAAATAAAATACTAATTCTTTATGCCCTTTTGCAGTAATAGTATTTAGGTCTTTGCCTTTGTATTTGTTTTTTGTTTTTGCACTAGCAGTAACATTAAACTTTCCTGCTTTGAAGCCTACTTTTATATTATATGATCTGCTTTTATCATATTCAATTAATTGTACAAAAGCATCTTCATTTCTTACATACAGACTTTCAATAGGTCTAAGTTCTATATGATATGTATTTTCGTCATCAGGATTAGCAGATACTCTGTATAAATCTAAATTTTTTCCATCTAATATTTTTACTTGATCTCTAGAAAACGTATATGATTTCCATTCTTTTTTAGGCTCTATTTCTTCTTTTGTAATACAGGTAATTGTACCATCGTCTAAAAAATATACAGTATGATCTTTTTCAAATTCAGCCTTTTGCATGGCATAGTAGTTGCCTTCAAACTTTTCTTTGTTTGATAAAAATCTTTGACGTCTTTCTTCTGCTTTACTTAATGCCATAGTCCTTTTCCATTTGCTTTACCATACTTATGCTCATCCAGTCCTTTTCTACATAGTGGAATGGATATAATTGTTGAAAGTTTCCTACTTTGAAATCTTTATATGTGTTATAATATGTGGGTAATGTTTCAGTCCATACTTCACTTATTCTTGTGTCTGGAATATTTTGTACATGACTTTTCATGTGTATAAAAGTTGGAACTTCATCTATATTTTCTCTTGTACAGTCTGCTTCTATACCTAATATTTGCATAGCAAGAGCAAAGGCTACGTCTCCACTTAGCCAATCTGGCTTGCCCTCAGGCATATATTTGTAAAACATTCTCTGCCAATGTTGAAATATTATTTCTATCATTGCAAATAATTCACTTGCAAGTTCAGATTTTTTAAAGTAAAAGAATGCTGTATAAACATTTGGTAAATCATTTGCCACAAAGTATTTTCTGTAAAAATTGCTTGTAACAACTTCGCCTCTGTATGTTCTTACTTTTGTTGTTGCCCATACATCTTTTTGTGCCATAATGTCCCACCAATGGCTTACATCTGTAGGAAATATCATATCAGTATCTAGTATTACAGTTTCATCATATGGAGTCATGTAATAGTATTTCCACTTGTTGTTTATTTTCCATTGCTCATCTTTTGCATCATCTTGCCAAGGAATGTCTATAATATTATCAAAAACTTCTCTGTGTTTTGCTGTAATAAGTTTTTTAGTTTTATTGTCTACACATACTGTTAGATTGCTTACAGTACTCTGTGTTAGTTTTAAATTTAAGGCAAGGGCATACGCCTGTTGTAAGTAATCAACAGTATCATTGTTTTGTGCTATTACTATGTAGCCTCTATTCAATGGTAACCTCTGCTTCTGTTTCTATTACTACTCTTGCTCCACATGGCAGTAAAGGTTTGTCATTACCGCCATATAGAACTTTACTTGGCCCGTGTATTTCTACACTATGTCCATATGTATTACTACGGCCTTCCTTGACTGTAATCACAGGCTCGTTTGTGCCATGTTTTTTATTTGCACGAATTTTGTGCATATTTACATGTATAAATTTTTTAGCCATTTTGATCTCCTATAAAACATTGTGATGTGTTTTTCCAAACACCTATATCCACAAAATTTATTATCATAATTGTTCTAATACCACTATATTCTATTGGAGCAAAGCCGTGCCATTTTTCATCACTTGGTATAAAAAGTAGTCCTCTATTGTCTGCCCATTCTGTTTTAGCATAGTGTGTTTCTTTGTCTACATAAATGTCTGTTGCTAAATTTTTATCGTCCTCTTTGCTTATATTTACAATAAGTGTAAGTTTCTTTTCAGGTGTATCTGTGTGTATTGCATGGAAAAATGGATATCTATCGTGTATAAGTTCAGGCCTGCAATATGTATTACTTAAATCGCAATTAAAAGTTTCCTCATAAAATTTATGATTGTTTAAAAATTCTGCAACTGGTTTAAGTTCAGGATGTTTTTCACAGTACTCGTCTCCTAAAAAAGTTCTGCCTTTTATAATATCTCTAAAGCCGTTTACATTTGTATAGTCTGCATTGTTTATTTCATGTTGCTGTACTGCTTTAAATAATTCTTCTGGAAATACATTGTCTATAATCCAATGTTGCCATGGTTCATTATATTCTATTATCATAAACTAAATCCTATGCTTTCTGGTATTGTACTAGTTTTACTAGCCCATTTAAATTCTTCTAGATATTCTGGTGTAGACTCATTTACTATTTCAGGTATTAACTTTTTACAATTATGTGAACTGTTGTTAAAAATCATTAGTTTTGCTTCTGGTAAATATGCTACATCATCGTTGATATCCAGATATAAAAATAATAAATGAAAAGGATTATGTAAAATACCTTCTTGTCCTATATACATGGCAACACCTTTAAAACCCATTCTGCTGGGTATCAAGAACGGGTTAGCACTTGTTACGCCAAAATTATAATTACTTTCGTCTCCAATAAATTCTTTTACTTGTTTTAAAATTCTCTCACTTGCACAATATATTGTAGGCTTACCATAATTATAAATTTCACCTAGTGCCCTATCCTGATTAAATATATTATGGTCATGATGATTTTTTGTTTCATGTATCTCTAAAAATCTACGTGGTGTTTCCCTGTGTGAATCATCAAAATCATCTAATTTTATTGTTATGTATCTATGTTTTCTTATAAAGCCATTAGAGCAAAAGTTTATCCACTCTTGTAATTTTAACGGCCTGGGTTTAAATTCATTGTAGTTATCCCAAACTGATGTATCTGCTTTTATTTGCTGTGCAAATGCACCTAAAAATCTATATGTGCCTGGATGGCAAACAAATTGTGTTTTGGTTGTATAGCCTTGCGGAGGGTATCCAAGTCCAGAAATTTTAACATCATTTACTAGCCAATGTAACTTTGCACCATCAAATTGTTCGCTCACATCTTGGGGGAAATTGTATGCCTTTGCATTTTCATCATATTCTACCATTGTGTCTAGTCTAGGTTTATGTAAATTTTTTATAAACCATTCAGCACCTGTATTTAAATGGTGTTTATATTCTGTAAAATTCTTTTTATATAATATTGATGTACAAACCTTTTTTACTTGTAAGTTGTCCTTTGTAAAAAACTCATGTAAATTTTTAGGATTGCTTTCAACTAAATTTTTAATATTTTCTGGAGTGCTTTCTAAACCTTCTACAAATATCATTTTGCATACTCCAATAGATTATCACTTACTCTGTTTATTGCCCATTTATTCATTATATGCAAGTCTATGCCTTGCCATTTTGTAAGCATAAAGTCTCCAGGGCTTCTGGGCTTTTCTAAGTACATAATTATAGTGTGTTCATCTTTAGCACTATGTATGTCATCAGTGTCAAAACTTTTGTAAAGAGTAGTGGGCAACTGTGGAATACCTTTGTCTACAAAACCAGACATCATATGAGCGGCAATAGAGAAACTGTAATCGTTTCTGTATAGAGTACCTTGCCACTTATACAAGTCTTTGTAATATTGCGGATTATTTTTTACATGCTTGACTATGTTAAAAAAACTTTCCACATATTCAGTTTTGCGGAAGTAAACCACAGTTGCCCAATACATTGTTATACCCATATCATATAATCGTTTTAATGACGGGTCTTTTCTTTCGTACATGATATCCTGATATTTCCAGTTCATCATGAGCTCGTTATTATGTCCCCAACAATTATTAAGTGTATCACTTAATATTAAGTAGTCTACATCTAATAAAATTGTTTCATCATATGGGGATAAGTCATATGCATCACATCTGTTTACATTGTAAAAAGGTAAATGCTTTGCTGTATGACTTGTGTCTTTGTACAAACGAAGATTTCGTTCCTTGAAATTTTTGTCTTTTTCTATTACAATAATATTGTTTATTGCTTTTTTAATAAGGCGTTTGCCTAATGTTTTTTCTCCTTGCTTTAAACTATGTGGATCAGTAACTACTGTAATGTCTTTTATTCCTAAATTTTTTTGTACAAGTAATGCGTTTACTACTGCTAGGCGAAAATAATCTATCTCACTATTGTTGTGAGCAAACATAATAACACCTCTACTCATTTTGTAATAACTCCCAACAATGTTGCCAATTTTTAATTGCAAACACCTGATATGGTTTTAAATTTTTTGCTACTGGATAATCATTTCCCTGTTCATCACATCTATCGCCATAAAATCTTATTGTGCTAATATCAAAATCTTGTAATACTTGCCCTTTGTCACAGCCTACAGGAAATATATCTAGACCTGTTTCACCGCCTACTTTTGCTTGTAGTTCAGGAAATTTTTTGTTAAATGCTTCTGCTATTTTTATTCTTTCGTTTGTTTTACAATCATATTCGTAATACTGTTTTCTTTCGGGTGTTTTTGCATTACGACCCACAACACTATAATTGCACATGCCTGTTCTGTGTTCAAAATGTAAACCTGTGCGTAATGGAAAAGGACTATGTTCTAGTTTAAAATTTAACCATTGTTGTACTTCTATAGGCAATTTCCAATCATTATATTGTATTTGTTCTTGTGCAATATACACGTCATTACCACTACAATTATAAACTTTTTTACAGGAGTTGTATATGTCCTCTCCTAATTGTTCAAGTGTTTTGGGCCTGTCACTACCAGTTACTAATACAACATTTTTTCTTTTACAAAAGTTTAAAAACCATTTTGCAAAATTAGAGTCAATAACACCTCTACTTGGTGTAAGTGTTCCGTCTACATCAAAAAGATAATTAATTTCCGTCTTCATTTAGGTCCAAAACTTTATGTACTTTTCTTGCTTTACGAAGTTTTTCATATTCTGCATAGTATTCATTTGTTACTTCAAAATATCTACTCTGTATCTCTTCGTAAAATTTTTCTACTTCTACTTTTATAGGATTGTTGTATATATCCAAGAGTACAACGTCTTTATGACCTTCATCAATTAACTGTTTACAAAATGTAATAAGGGGAATGTCTATTGTAAATGTACCGCCATTTATACTGTAACTTAATAGACTTTGCGTTTTGGCCTTTAGTTGGGCCTGCTGATTATTTAATGTCACTCTGTAATTAGCAAATTCCAGAGCCTTTGTCAAGCGAGTACTCATAGTCATATTTATGAGCCACAAAAAAGCCAGTTACTATGAACTGGCTTTAAATGTTTGTATTTTTATTATGAACCGCTTATAGTTCCAACACTTACTGTAGGTGCTGTAAAACTAAAACCTGAACCACTAGCATCTGGTGTCTGTGTTCTGCCGTTTAATGTCATTGTACCGTCGATAAAGTCGTTTCCAAATGCTTCATCTCCTGTACCTGCAATACCATCTGGTCCTAATGCACCTGAACCTTCAGCATGTGGATCACTAAATGTTGCTTTAAGTGTGACCACTGTTGGGTTGGTTGTACTGTTCGCTTTGGCTTCCATTTTAAAGAAGTTACTAGAATAACTTCCTGAACCAAACTTAGTCCAAATTGTTTGATAACTTGTTGTAAGTTCGTAAAATCCTACACCTGCGTTTGTACCCGAGCTACCTGCACCAGTGTCATGTAGTAAAAGAGCTTCGCCCATAGCACTTAAAGTATCAGTCCAGTTAGTGTTCTGTGTTGTAGAACTACCTCCTGCTCTTGAGGCACTAAATCCTATTCTACCACCACCGTTAAAATATGCTCTACATAGTCCTTCATTTGCCCAAGTAAATGTTGCTTCTGCAGTTAAACTAGTATTCCATTGTGATGTATAAGTTTCACTATCGCCTGTAGCACCTGTTCTACTTGCAGGAGAAAATCTGGCATTCCAGCAATCTTGTACGTTTAACATTGAGTTTGTCCAGGTTGTAGCACTAATTGTACCACCGTCTGCAACGTCTGTACCTACACCTGAACGTACACTTACACCTAAAAATGCACACATGGCCTGGATATCGTCCTGTAGTCTTTTAAAACCACCTGTGGCATTATCGGCATAAATTAAACCACCTGCACTAGCGGCGTTTACACCTGCACCACCTTGTCCCCAACCTTTAATATCGGATACTGCGTAAGCAGTAGGTGATAATTCTACATCTGCCGCACTACCCAGCAAAGTATTTACATTGGTTCTCATATTATTGAAATCTGCGTCATCAATAACATCACCAGAATTTACACCTACCATTGTGGTGCCACCTGATACTGTATAATCTGATCCTGAAGCCATAATATCTCCTAAAAAATTTTAATATGTTACTTGTATTTATCCTTTTTTTAACAATTCATTACGCAACATGACATTTAGGAAAAATGATAAATAAAGGTATATTAAGTAACCAACTTTGGAGAAAACAAACATGTTACTAGACAGTAAAGTAAAAATTAAAAAGAATGTTTTATCAAAAGAAGAGTGTGCTAAACTAATTGCAGACTCTAAAAATTTCGAATATGATATGCTGAAAAGAGATACAGCAGATCAGTCAATAGAATCAAACAAAGAAACTTTAGATAAAAATACAGTTGTAGAGTCTGAAGAAGTTACTTTCGAAAAACGTAAAGTTTCTCAATCACCGATGGAACCAGTATTTGCAGAATGGGACGGCAATCCTGTTTACAGATGCAAAATTATGAAATACGAACAAGGCGAATTTGTTAATGAGCACAAAGACGCACAATGGATGTGCATGAGTAATTACTGGGCACCAGATACAAATATGTCATCAGAATCTTTAATGGTTATGCCATTAAATGACGATTATGAGGGCGGAGAGTTTACTGTGGAAGGCACTGAAATACCGCAAGAGGTAGGAAGTGTTATACAAATTCCATGTGATGCATTAGATAAAGACAAGAGTGCAAGTCATGGAGTTAAAGAAGTTTTATCAGGTACTAGATACAGTTTAGTATTTTGGAACTTTAAGTAGACTTTAAAATTTCCTCAATTATTTCCCAACTTTGATCTGCTTCTCCTTTATTGGATAAAGCACACAAATAGTCTTCTTTTTTGTTTCTGACTATGTAGGAAACGTCTATAATATTTCCAAATATAACTTTTGTACAGGCATGTTCAGTTAAACATTCAAAGTCATGTATGTCCTTCCAATAATGGTCAACTACATCTCCTGCACGTTGAATAACCTCACGATCATAGATTAAATTGATATTTTTATGTACTAAACGTTGATCTTCTCCTGCTTCACAATCTATTTCCTCTAACACATATTCTGTTTCTGCCTCAGATATTTGGTAATTATAGTAAATGTTTTTTACTTCTCCAAACAAGCAAGTGCTGGTAAAATTACGTCTGTGACTGTGGATATAATGTGCTTCAGGTGGTATTAATTTGCCGTGAAAGTTTAGTGTACAGTCAGGCATTATCAGTCTAATCATACCTAAACCATGATAATAAGGTGCTACTTTGTGATCTTTTCTGAGATTGTCTATGTCCAGTATCATAATACTACTTATCTGGTACAGTTACAGATTAAAGAGATTCTAGTTGACTTTCTAGGGAAGATAATGCAGACTGATATTCTGAACTTGCTTTGATAAGTGTAACCCATTGTCTGCTTTTTTCTGAATAAATTGTATCGTTATCTAAATCGTGGGGATGAATGTGATTATGCCAGGTTGCTGTTGTTTGATGTTCTGCTGGTATATTTATTGTGAAAGATGCTGAAACATCTGGAGTAGCATCACTGTCTATGGGAGTAACAGTATGTTGATCTCCTGCATCTTCTCCATCTCCCTGTACAGTAATAGTTTTTTCTGCAAGATAAGATATATTGGTATTTTTCCAGCCTTTTAAAAGTACAGTGATAGATGTTACTATACCATCTGTTCTGTTCTCTGTCCAGGTGTCTGGACCAAAAAATATGATATCAGATGGATCATTTACAGTTTCTGGTGGTGTGGATAATTGTGGAGTAGGTTCAGGCATAATATTCTCTAGTTACAGACACCTCCTGTCCAAACACCGTCAAGTTCTTCATTTATTGTTAAACTATAAACTTCCTGATCTGCATATCCGCTTTTCTTAAAAATGACACTGATAGTACTGTTTCTGTTTATACTAAAACTGCTACACTCATCCTGTGCTGTTGTCAACCAACTGAATCCTGTAGGAAAGTAATAAACTGTTCCTGGCCAAGCGGCTTGGTTCCAAAAAGTATAAACTGTGTTTGGTGGATTCATTTCATAACTTTGAGTTCCGTTACCGTAACTGGTATTTAATTGTAGTGTAAATCCTCCGCTCCATGAACCATTTGTAACTTTTACATAGTAACTGTCTGG
>Ga0209645_1000591_pt1 | contig 18610 bp, 22 predicted proteins | sample ETNvirenome_6_30_FD_184070 | JGI IMG/M metagenome (GOLD analysis project Ga0209645, IMG submission 184070) | Marine viral communities from the Pacific Ocean - ETNP_6_30 (SPAdes) (version 2) | ecosystem: Environmental > Aquatic > Marine > Oceanic | place: Pacific Ocean | collected 2013-06-19
GTCAGGTTCCCAAAAAAAACACGAAACCCTATAAACATTGGCTCTAAGTTCTTCGCTGCGCATCACCTGACGCTAAAGACATAAAACCCAATAAACATAAGGTTTAGTGTCATGGCTTCGCCCAGCGTAAAAACTCGAAACCACCCCTAAATAAGACTGTAAGAGTTTTTGCACAATTTACCGATTTTGTGATTTTTTTTTCACAATTCTAAAACTTTGTGATTTTCGCTATAGATATCCCTTATTGCTATATAGGGGAAGACTTTGCACGCGAGTGTCAGGTGCGACAACAAACCCCTAAAGTGTAGAGTTAATTTCCAATTTCCATATGTAGAAGTTTTGTCTGATTTCCATATGTAGATGTAAATACCAATTTCCATATAGACACCCTACAAAAGAGAGTAAATCGTGTTCAAGACGAAAATATAGAGGGGAGATTTGGCGATTTTGCGGTCAAATTTGATTTTCTGGATACAATTCACCGGACTTCTGGCAAAACAAGTAAAACACCTATACAGTTTAAGTTGCTGTCTTGGTGCCTAGTAGACGCAGGGGGAGTCGAACCCCCTACGCCTGAGTGCTAGTTACTTAGTCTTCTAGCCAGAAGTAAAGTAACGCACCAACAACCATACCTGCTGGCACAGTAGTAACCAAACTGCCGAGAAGCCAACATGTAAAACATGCAAGCATAACCTCGTCGTTTGGAAAGAACCACCAAGGTGCAGCAGTAACGGCTGTAGTGACTAAGGCTTGCTTAATCATTGTGCTACCTCCTCGGTATTAGTTGTTATGTTATTGTTTATACTCTCTGAGTTGTTCCAGTTTTGAAACTGCTCATTGAGTCTCACTAGGTTAGGTAAGACTGTATCGTCAAACTGCCAACCATTTGTTGAACTTGGTTTCCAACGTCTCTTGACGAAAGAAGCAAGCTCATCATTGTGACCTTTCATGTTAGGGTTACGTATATAACCAGCAAACATGTTTGCATCTGCTAAGAACTGCAATGCTTGAGTATATTTCTCATCATTGATAAAGTCCATAAGTAGATGAACGTAACGCCAAGTATGTTCAGCGAATGCCATGTTCTTAATCAAACGGTCAGGCATCTGATTAGAAGCAAAGATTCTAAACTCCATGGTATTGCCGTGACCATTGAAGTTAATCTGTCTATACTTGCCTTGACTCCAACGTCTGTTAATTACAGCGTTGTATAGTCTTTCACCAGTCAGTAAGTCGTTATCATGACTATATGTCCTCGTTCCACGTTGACCAATAGTCTCTATGAATGTCGACCCATTAGTATGTTTAGCACTGTTAAGTGATTGTATTAGTAACAACCACATATACAGTTCTACATCACTAAATGCTGCTTTAGGTATATGAATATGTATACCAGCGTTATCTGCCATTCTTTGGAACTTAGTGTATCCAATATCTTGGAAGGTACTAGCTGCATATTTCTTGAATGCGTTAGTTGTAAACGGTTGGAAGTTGAACTCCACACCATTGTGCAACGAACCATCACCCTTAGCACTTACTGTATGTGACCAGTGATACCAGTCTTGACCATTACGTAATGCAAAGTTTCTCATGCCATCAATTACTTTCTTGTTAACAAGTTCCATGACTTCTTTAACAGGTTCATAATCACGCATGTAAACATAGTTGTCACCACCATGGTCATACTGTGTTGGTAGCTCTAGCTCGAGCTCCATACCCATTGGAAGACCTTTCTTCCAATATCTTTCTTGTACCCTTAGTAGAGCTTGCTTGTCAGCAAATCTACCACGGTTACGACCCGCAGGCACACCAAAAGAATTAGGATATACATTCCATACATCCCTGCCACGGAAACCACCCCATAGGGTGGTCTCTGTGATTCTTTCGTGTAACGGGTGCCTAATAGACTCTGTGTCTCTAGGCATTGTTATACCTCCTGTGTATCTGTTGTTATGTTTGAGACAGTGTAGGTTGTACCTAACAATGTCATAGTGTCACTTGTGTCGACTATCAATAAGCCGGCAAAGTTTCTATCTACATCATCATGTATCTCTTCTTCCTCTGTCTCATCGACTTCTGGTATTGACCAGTAGCCAATGTCGTCAAGTGTAAGGCCCCTGTCTGTATCATCCAAGTTCATGGTGAACCCACCAAGATATGCATGTAAGTTAGGGTATCTGTCAATGTTATTGTTAACATAGTCAAATATCTTACGCTCGACATAATGGCCAACCGGTGTATCTTCATGATGCACATGGTCAACCTTGTACTTGCTAGAAGTATTTGCATACTCAGCAACAATGTCAATCAAACTAGATGACGGCATATCACGTTCACTGTCCCACGCATGTGAAACAGATTCAACGTCTCTCTTAGTCATCTCATAGATTGCATCGACAAACTCTAGGTTCTTCATAACCCTAGAGCCTCTGGCATTTGATTTGAAATACCTAAGCTCAATAGTTGCAGAGTGCTCTGTATTGATAGCTTTGTATTTCTCACTGTCACCACGTCTACGCTCTTTGGCAATCTCAGCTACAACATTGAATGTATCTCGATATTGTAGTAAGTCCCAAGCTGCCCAACGACCAGTTGGTCTTTGTGCTACGTGTAGTAACAGACCATTCTGATTCATTTGCAACGTATTGAGTGCAGACAACATAGCATATGAATGAGCTAAGTTCATAGAAGCCCAAGGAAAGTGAATGTGAATACCCACATCATCTAACCTGAAAGCTTTGTAGTTAGCTTCTACAAAGTTCCAGAACTTCTCAGGAACTGAATGCCATGCAGCCAGTGTCATTGGTTGTGATATATACTCAACGCCAGACCCACTAGGTAGTGAACCGTCACGCTTTGCATACAACAACTGTACATTAGGCATACTTGATTGAACAAGGTCTCTGTAGCCATCAGGGTGAAATACCTCAATGGTACGCTCAAACAGTTGTTCAAAAGGTACTTGACTTAGCAGTCTAGTATCTCTAGCAACAAGCTCGAGCTCAAGACCAAGATGTAATCCAGTCTTGTAATGCCAGTTAGAATGTGTCGGATGTGTTAGTCCGTCACCTATACATGCATTACAATTACAGCTGTACTCTGATACTTCATCATTCTCAACTTGATGGTCAGTAGGATATGCAGTGTAACCATTGACACTATCATGATTGACATAATAGAATCTTGGTGCATACCTGTACTCATTCTTATCAATGTTGAGATTTGCAATACCATGGTCAGGTGACAACCAGTTGTCATCCTCAACCCTAGCACCGGAACTACGTGAGTCACCTCTACGGTCAATGTACCATACACGGTCATCATCAGCAGAGTCAATACGCAATGATATTATTGTATCTGCAACTGGATTCACGGAATTGTAGATATACGCATTTGGAAAATACGTACCCCACTCTTCTAGTTTCTCAGCTACATTTGTGTGCTCACCTTCATCAGTAGTCCACTCAGAGTCATCACCCCACATGTTTTCATAACCCATGTTGGTATCTTCGTCTTTGTACTTCCATTCAAGTAAGTCCACAAGCAGTTGAGTATTAACTGAACCAGGTACTTGTTTGAATGACCTGTACAACCAAGACAAGTACTTCCTAGCGTCTACCTGTAAGGTAGGTGCATAGAATCTTGTGTCGTTCATTGTTATCTCTGTTTGATAATCAGAGTCATCAATAAAGTTAACAGCATAATCCCTAGCACCTCTAGCTGTTGGTGTATCAATACCATGAACGAAGTTGACATACTGGTCATTAGCCATACTGTCAAATCCGTGTGCATTCTGTCTATTGATTGTCTTAGGATACGCAACGAATGTTTTCTGAGGCACATTGTAACTTTGTGTCTCAATTGAGTTACATATGAAACAAATACGATTACGTGTATTGCCATATGAACCAATTCGTTTGTACCATGTCAGGAAGTGTGTACTGTAGTAACCTCTACAGAAATTACACTCTCTGAACTTACGACCCCACTCTTCAGGTTGTATAGTCCACTTATCTTCAGCAAAATCATAGAACATGGATTCTCCATATTCGTTAGTGTCTGCATATCGATAAGTAGAGCTAAAGTTCGCTATACCTTTGAACCTATGGTCTGCACCAGACCACATGTACCTGTTGTAAGGTAATTCATCAAAGCCACCACTGTTTGCACCATTTGGTGACATGACTTCCTCTGCGTAAGTACTTACGATAGGTATAATAAAATACCTCAATGGATGATTGACCCACAACTTAGGTGCATGAGTTTGCATAAACATTTTGTTACGCAAATAGTCTTCACCATCGAATCGTGAGTTTCTGTACCATTGGACTTGTGTGTCTGGGAATGCAAACGCAGGTAAGTTAAATGTTTTGCGCAATGCAAATACAAGGGCTATTTCTGAACCTCTGTAATAACTTACGTCACGTACTTTACCAGGAGACAGTCTTTCATCGTACTGTATACCATCGTCATCTGCCAACAAGAACTTACCATAATGATAGATAACTCTACCAAATGCTTCGTCATCTGTAAACTTGCTTCGGATGTATGAACGAATCATAGCATCCAAATTGTATTGCAAGTTAGACATATAGGCATCGTTAGCTAACGCTTCACCCCAATGTAGATGGTCGCCGAGCAAGTCAACAACTATAGCTTCATCATAGAAATGTGAAGTTTCTAGATTGTCTTCTTCCACTCTATTCCTGTAATCGTATTGTTGATTACTAGGAGTAAATGGATTCTTACTAGGACGGCCATGCCACATCTGGCGTGCTTCGTCAGCAGATATAATATGTATGGAAAGAGGGTCCCACATTGCACCCTCATCATACTGAACAAAGTCTTCTCTATTCATATTATCTCCTTATTGTTTTGTTGTTATGTTTAAAGATTAAACAGCGTTGGCTGTTCATCTTTATCGATGTTATGTAACATCTTGTCTTCGATTTGCTGTATAGCAACTCGTTCTTCTGCCATGTCAGCTAATGCTTCGGCTTCAGCTTGAGCATACTCTGATGAAGGTATTTGGTCGAACTCATACATGTCACAATCTTCATGACATGTTCTTGCCCAATCGTTTTCTTCATCTAGCTTGTTACCACATGACGGACATACCATGTCGCCGTTGTAGTCAAACTCGAACCACATACCATCCATGGCAGATTCAAGTAGCTGATAGCCAGTTTTCTCAAGCATATTGTTGAGCTTAGCAACCCACTCACTATCGTTAAGTAAGCGAGGGTCATATAGACCAGTGTCATCTCCCCAACCCATAGTATGGCTAGGTTCTGGTTTAGAACCAGTGTCATCTCTGCTAATTGGCACAAAGTCAGCTTCAGGGTTTTCTTGCCTTATTGACTCAAGAATCTTTTCATCTTCTTTTGTCGGCGTAAACCAATTATCTGACTTGTTGTAGGATATCGAACAGTGATGAGTGTTGGATAGCCATATGCCATCTTTCCACGAACCACGTGACTCGTTGAAGATGTAAGTAGTTCTACGCAAGTGCTTACTTGCATTAAATACTACGAACTTGTTACCCCAACCGAGTATGTCCTCAATCAGCTCTCTAACTCTGGCATCGTCAATAGCATAGACATCAAAGTTGTTCCAGAACAATTCATTGAATTGTCTGGTGTCACTGATTTGTATCCCATCGGCATCAATGTCTTTCTTACCAGTTTGATAAGCAGACGGTAAGATACCGTTGTGAGCAAAGACTATATTCTTACAGGCTTTGCCATTTTGCTTAACTGCAAATGGATGTGTGTTAGCAATACACACTTCACCATGCGTAGCGATACGCATGTGCAGGAGTATATCATTGTCGCCGAAAGTCTTAATAACATTCTGAACTTTCTTCAGATATGGTTTAAGTTTCATTGACTTGTATACCTTTACTTGTCCCTTATCGATGTAGGATATGCCGCCACCGTCCGGGTTGCGCTGCCACATATCTCTGAGGTCTTGCTCAGAGACTGTTTGACCAGCAGGAATAGATGCGATTACACACATATTATTCTCCCTTTGTATTGTTGTTATGTACAAAAACGGAAGACATTTTATCTTCCGCTTTCATTATCTAGCCCATCTACCAGCACCGACCACTGGATGTGGTTCATGGTACTCTGCAGGTTTGATAGTTACATGGTTGTAACTACTCATATCTGTCATGATGTGCCAAGCATAAAGTCCGTAACAGATGTCATCGAACATAAATACATCATTTAGTGCTACCACTAAATTAATATTCTGTTCAACTATCTCTGTGACTTCACGCCACGCCTTAATAACTTCATTCCTTCCTCTGATGGAATAGTTACCCATATGGTCAGAAATAGGAGCATACGCTTCTCTTACTTCTTCTATATCTATATGGTCAGGCATATGATTGAGCAAATGTTGTCTTTGCTCTTTTGTAACATAGGACTTGTTACCAAGTACCATCTTACGTATTCCCATGATTATTTCTTTCATAGTTTTTCCTTTTTATTGTTGTTTATGTAAACCCGCAGGCACTTTATGAAAAGTGCCTACGAGATGGAAGAATGTCTTCTGGCTGTCTTCCAATGGATTCTGCCATAGCGACTGGGTCAAGAAGATTTCTTCTTTCGATTTCCCTTTCTTCCTGAAGCTTTTGCTTTCTAGCATCTGCTTCTTGAGATTTAACCCATGACCTATTGCCATGGTATCTCTTATTAATACTTGCTTTTGCTTTCTTAGGTCTCCCTTTGAAATTAATAGCAAGGTCGTTGATGATTGCATCAACTGTTTTGTCCGCTTCGGTGGACGTGCCATTTGCCTCTTTGTGCATTGCTGCACTCAGAACGGCCATATCTTTGGCATTGATATGATTTTTCTTACTCACAATGGTATTCCTTTGTGTTAGTTGTTTATGTTGCAACTCTAGGGTATTTACCCAAAGAGTTGATTGTTAACATGGTCAAGCTGGTCTAACCAGCTAGTATGTTTGACTTGAGATTTGGATTGTTGAATCCTCATCTCTCTGTCTTTTTGCTTTTGCAATACAAAACCTTGTCTGGTTTTGAAAGCAAGCAAATATGCTGAATAGATAGTATTGATAACAGTCTGTGACTTCTTGCTACTGACTTTGTCAGAGAAGATAATCTTTTTGACTTTCTTATCTCTATAAGTTTTGTATCTAGCATAGCCTTCTGGGTCTTTGGATGAGCAAACATCATCAATGTGTGCTTGCATAATATCTTTCAACCCACAATAAGTAGTAGAGGATTTAGAACACTCAGACTTGTTATGGTCTTTGTGCTTTGCATTCTCTACACGCTTACCATATTTGTCAACATGGTAAACAGTACTTTGCTTTCTTGATACTCCACCGTTTCCACTGGATTGCTCAATTGTAGCTTGTAACTGAAGCCACATGTATCCAGGGAGGAAACAGGTATCACAGTCACAAGATGCACTGTGGAAGCTACTGCTGTTCCACTCATCTGTAACTACGTTACCTTCTTTATCTATCTTATAGCCAAGAGCCTTCAAAGACTTTGCTTGTCTAGCTTGCTTCTTGGACTTCTGTAAAGGGTTGCCTTTACTCATAGTTTTTATCCTTTCGAATAAGTTGTTGTTATGTGTAACACAGCAGGGTACTCACTGTGGAATACCCTGCATTAAGTTAAGTTATTAACCTATGTGTTGTTTTTTAGGTGTGAATCTGTAATCGACAGAATCAACCTTCTTAGTCATACATTTCTCACATAGAGATACGCATATACTTCTTCTGCATCCTTTAGGAAGATTGGAATAATCCATCTTCTTTGCATAGTCTGCTTTGAAGTAACTTGACCAAGCTTCTCTAATTAAGATACTCTTGTATCTCAATTGAGATAATTGGAAGTTGTATTTGCTTCGTAGATGTCCATCAACTCTACGCAACATTTGTCGCAGTTCCTTTTCGTTGAACCCAATATGGTTCTTGAATGTAGGATATGCAGCATTCAATGTGCGATAGATTTTGACAGATTCCTCAACAGAGTGGTCAAGCTCAGCAATCTTGTGCTTTACTTTGATATACTCTGGGTCAAGGTCTACTAAGTCATAATCAACTTTCCAAAGTGAGAATCTTTGGATATTGGACATCCAGATTCTCTTAAGTGAAATAGCTTTTGCTTCTTCACAATAAGAGTCTCCATTGTTCCAAACAGCCTTAGAACACACAGAACATTGTCCTGTGCCTTCTATATATGGCATGTCTTCTCCAAAGGTTCTTCTCTGTTGCCAGCAAGGTAAAGCACCTTCCTTGACTTCAGGTCTAATGATAGATGTAGTACGAGTACGTCTACTGATATAGGAATTAACCTTTATCAAATGTAGAGTATCTCTACCACTTCTACGCATTTCACCATCAATAGGATTGAGACCAATATGAGGTGTTGGCAAGAAGCCTTCAATCTCATAATATTTCCCTTCCACAAGTTTGTTAGAAATGTTAGGACTTTGTCCAACAATGCTTGCAACAGCAGGGTCTAGGACCGTGCCATCTTGAGCATCTATTCTAGTTACAACCTTGTGTGAATGAGCAACATAGCTTGATTCAAACCTAATAGGATTAGTTTTAGTATTGACTCTGTTGTCAGTACCAAGAACTAGTGTTCCAGTTAGGATGAGTCTGTATATTGCCTCATCAAGAGAAATCTCAACAATGCTGTTACTTTTTACAGCACGCCTTGACTTGTAAGTCGCAGCATACTTTCCATGGTCGCCCATGTGTTCAGCAACAAGAGCTAATAAGTCAGATGTACTCTTATCAGAGATGTCATCTTTTCTCATAGTTTTTCTCCTTTTGGTTTACGATACGACTACCGGTCTTCCGGTAGAAGTTAGCTGTTGTTTGGTGTGATAGTGTACGGTCACCAGTTAGACTGACTGCGTACTTCTCCAACTGCCTTTGCGATGCACGAAGCTTTGCACAAAGGGTTTCTTTATTTAGCTAGTTTTGATATTGAATGCATTGACACAGTAATAGCAATCTGCAAACTTATGATTTAAATCATTATCATAAATAAAACAGACTTCTGGTTCCTGTATCTCTACACATTCTTGACTACCGATGTAGTCTTTAGCTTTGACAAGATGTGGAATCTTATCTCCAGCTTCAACCCATTGACTATACTCTCTACCATTAGAGCCTCTTAGTCTTTTAGGTCCAGTCTTGAGATAGTTCTTCTCTTGTCGTTTTAGGTTCATAGCTTCATTAGCACCACGACTAACACGAGCCTTGGCATTTCTGCCATTGACTCTGTTAGCCATGTGTGCAAAAGCTTGTAACCAAATGGTTGGTTCCATTAGCTTTCATCCTTTCGGTAATGAGTTCCATCTTCTGGATTAAAATCGAAAGTTGCATTTAACTCATCCACTATTGATTGCTCAATTGTGCAATGCTCAGTGGCTGTACAGTTAGCGCAAATTCCGCATATTCCATAAAGTAACCAATTGATAGTTTGTTCTTTTGTTTCACTAAAGTCAGTAAAACAAAATTCGTACAACTCCTTTTGGATACTCATTAGATGTTTTCCTTCAGATATACATTGTGTAATCATCCAAACAATTGTTTTAAATTGTTCGATATCGAAAATCAATTTTCCATAGTCAGTTAGACAATGGTGTGATTTTCCACAAGATACCTTTATGGCAATAGGATTCCATGGAACGAAGGTCCATTTGAAAGACACAGGGTCTACGACAACTCGGTCGGGACCGTCTTCCAATATCTCTACGTCCTGAATCCAGGATATTGCAGCTTTTAAGGCTGCTATTGTTTTTTGCATAGTTTCCTTTCCACCTAAGTGCAAAGTCTTCATGCATCCCAAAGGCAGCTGGAGCCCTCGGTTGAGGGCCCCAGTACCAAAACAACAACATAAACTGTATAAGATACTAATTTCTGAATATCGTAGTGCTACTGCCTGCGCTTAGTTTCCATACGTTACCCTCTCCAGCTTATGCCTGTCACACAATGGCTTCATGAGTTGGCTCACAATATCTGTCTGTCACACAGTTCGTGCATACTTGCAGTGGCTAAATGCAAGCATTGGCAGTTGACAATGTAACGTATGTACTCTTTACATCATGGTCTCATTCGGTTAACAGCTTCCTGTCAACAATGCTAAGACGGCAACCGTGCTAATAGGTGTAGCCGATTTCTACTACGTCTCATATAGTGACGTCGCTACAAACACACGTAGTTTTGTAAGCGGTCGTTGTCACCACTTTTAAATACACTGGCTGTGTATTTAGGGCAGCGAGATTCGCCCTTAAAGGTACTTCAATATCTAATTATCTCTACAAGAACATCTGACTCAACAATTTACCCACTAATGGATTGTCTTGTCATGGCTCTCTCACGAGATTTATCTTCAATAGAAGCACCAGAGTATGTACAAATGTATACATACTCTCCTGATTCTTATGAAAAATAAATTTGCAGAATTGACACTTTTGAACCAAAAAATCTAATTCGACCTCAAAAAAAAATTATATTGGGTATTTAGAATGGTATTCTGGCGTAACAAGTGTGACTAGACTAGGGCTGCTAGTTAGTCGGTATTACCTGCGAATAAAGAAAAACAGATAACACCTTAGAGGGTGCGTATACACCCTCCGGGATGTTATATGTATAGTCTTTTCTTAGGTTCTGTACATTGTCGGCATGAGTACCCTTTTCTAGGAATATAGGGTACTCTTACCAACTTATGACATACAGAGCATTTAATAGTATATGCTGCGTATGACATTATCTCACCTCCCAGTTCTTGATGCTATGAAAGTTAGGATGTACATTGACTGCATACATTACTAGTGCTAATGCTTTAGCATCTTCACCAGCATCATGCATGTTTTCTTCAACATAATCCATTGCTGTATATCTATCAACCATATTCATAAGTCTATGACCCATGTCCTTTTCAGGATATAGTTTCTTATACTCAGCTTTGGTATCCATCCACTTATGACTTGTCAATGGTAAGTTGTGTGCTTGTAATGTTTGTTCCCAAGCTAACTTATCAAATCCAAATGCATTGTGACCTATAAGTATTCCACTTACTCCAATGAAGTGCAGTATCTCTCTATACACTTCTGGTAAAGTAGGAGCAGATTCAACTTCCATCTTGGTAAGTCTGTTCCACTTCTTATACTCATACCATTCCCAATATGGCTGTTCCATATGTCTAGCTAAAGGTCTTACTGTCCAAGTTTTTGTTTTACCATCACTTAGTCTTGTAATACCAATCTGCCAGATATCACTGAAGTCTCTTACACCCCAATAATCTCCAGCTGCTACTGTCTCAAAGTCAATAGCAAACATATTTCTACGCCACCTAATTGGTCTGGACCATTTCATATTCACCTCCTTATTTCTAGTTAGTGCTGATAGTATGACTAGTGGTATTCTCACTAATCTAGCGATTACTCGCATCATAATATACCTCCTTTGGTATTCTTCTTTATGCAAAAGACGGAACATTATCTGCCCCGTCTAGTGCGCCATTTGTAAGCTGTGTACTTACCAAGTTGACTAGCTATGTACATAAGTGTCAACTGGAATATACCTAAGTATATCCAGGCATTCATGTTGCCATAGTAGAACAACTCAACTACAAAATAGTCTATGAACTCTCCTGCAGTCATTATGCCCACCTCCTTTCTCTTAGTACAGATGGTTCTCCTTGTAAGTCCCATAACTGTATGTATTCAACAGTATTGGTTCTCTTACCTTGGTCTACCCATTCTCTAAAGGACTTTCTTGCATGTCCTTCAAAGTGGTATTCTTCTGAAGGATTCACTGGGAATCCCTTACCTTTAACAACCACAACGAATCGTGGTTGCTCCTTTCTGTTAATGAAAGGCATAGATACCTCCTTGTTTATTCTTACTTCCGTATGAAGCAAGGGACAACAACCAATAGTTGCTCTCCCCTGCTTCAACAGGGGACGAGGCTAAGCCTCGCAGTCCATTCCCCAATCTTCGTCTATGACATCTGACATGTCACCAGACTTGATGAAGACTCGGCGGACCTTCCAATACCATCTGTTGAGTAGCAACAGTACTTTGTATCTTAAAGGCGACTTAATCACCTCCTTTCCATATTTAACGTAAACTTGACAAGACAGTAACAACAACGACACTGCGCGGCCATTGTGAAACTTGACTACTAAGAAAAAAAGTTAAGACTTAAAGACTTGGTCTTCTCGGTTGCCTTCAAGAGCAGGAAGTATTTGCTCGGCTATGAAGCTGTCTAAGTCAGCAAGCTCTCTAGTTTCTTTGAAGTTTTCTAGAGGGTTAAGGATTGTTGTATCTTTGACTGTCAAGCCACCAGCCACAAGGATTGAAGCATAGATTGTCATTTGGTTGTGTGCCATTTGACGCTCTCTGTCGCTCATTCCATCATAGCACTTGAAGTCTAAGATAGAGTAAGAGCCATCTTGATTTCTTACAATGAGGTCTGGCTTACCTTTGATAGCATATTTGTTATCTAGCACTAGATAGCCATACTCTCTCTCTGCTCTTGCTTGGCTGAAGTCTATTGAACTAAGGAAGTTATATAAGTTAGGTAGTAAGTTAGTGATTATTAAGCTCTTGACTAGCTGTCTGCGTCTATGACTAAAGACATTTAGTCTATGGTCTGTATCTATTATCTCTTGAGCAAAGCTCATAAAGTCTGCTCTAGTCATAACTTGGCTAGTTAGTTGATAGAACTTGATGAACAATTCATCTACTAGATAATCACAATAATTGCCGAAGTTGATAGCATCTCTTCCTAAGCTGTATTGTCTGTCGTGTGAATTATCTAAGCCAATTAAGTTAGGCAACCATTTACTTATGCTTGATGGTCTTGGTGTTTCCATATTCTTTACTCCTTCGGTATTCTGCAAAAATACTGCACGAAATAAGTTTCTCAATGTTTCTCCTTTCTTTGTATCATCATTGGGACGCGCGTCATTTTTTCCTTTAGGAAAAAATCTTTACCTCACACACAACGTTTGTGTCAAACGCAGTGCCGGGGGTGGTATTTGTATTAACAAATACTATATGGCTAAGCCAAGCGGTGTGCGTAAAATTTTTTGTATTTTCAAGAGCTTGAAAAACCGGAGTTTCGTCCAAGGGGCTAGTAAAATCAAGTTATGGCTCGACCTAGTAAATTAACCCCTGAGGTTCAAGAGAACATATGTAACTGGCTTAAGTTAGGTTACTATCAAGAGGATGCCGCGATTATGGCTGGCATTTCTGCGTCCACCTATTACGAATGGATGAAAAAAGGGGAGCAAGAAAGGGTTGCCTTAGAGGAGGGAGAAAAGGCCCTGACTTTACCTGACACTTCCTTACCAGCCTCTGAGGACGGAACCCCAGAAATAGAGCTTATTTACCCCTTTCTGGAGTTTTCGGAGGCAGTAAAAAAAGCTAGAGCAGAAGCCGAGGGCGCTCATATCAGGAATATACGAAAAGCAGCTGATAATGGGGTCTGGCAGGCTAGCGCTTGGTTCCTAGAGAGAAGCCATCCAAAGAAGTGGGGAAAGCGCTCCCAGTTGGACTTAGTTGCAGAGAACGATGAACCAGTCCAGTTCGAGATATCATACGGAGATTAAGCCCTTGGGCTTAGTGTCACGCATAAACTTTTCTACATTTCCTTGCCCACCTGATACCTACACTATATTTTAATAAATTTTGTATCGTGCCTATATTAATAACCCTATTTTCAATCGTTTTTTTCGAACAAACGTTCGATTACAGTGCCTTATATGGATTTACATACTGATTTAGCAGAGTTTCTTGCCGTTCCCCCTTGGTATAAAGACGCTAATTGTAAAGGCATATAGTAAAATTAACCTAAGATTTCGGGGTGTAGTGTTTCGCCTTAGGTTTTGCCTCCTTTCCTAAGGAATTTTACTGCACCCCATCTTTCCATAAAACAATAAGTATGTTATAAATAAGTATGCAAGAAAGTTGTTTTAGCACAAAAGAATTAAAAGCAATCAAAAAACCCCTATTTCAAATAATAAATTCAAACAAAATGAAAAATATGGTCAGCATTGGAAAAATGATTTCAGAAATTACAGGAGACAAAAGATACGCTTTTCATTACAACATGGTCTATGTTCTTAAATACTTTGATATACATAAAAAGAATGGATACTACCAATACATAGACCCAGAAACAGTTGAGTATGATTATAATTATCAAGAATGTTGGCGATGTGAAAAAATGCAGAAATTTCCTGAATTTCCATTGGGGGTTACTTGGATTAAATCCAGACTAAAAATTTGTAAAACATGTTTAAGAGAAGAAAACTTAGCTACAGGGGAAAGTTACAGCGAATTAGTTGGTATTTATTCCTATTTACAACACAAATACAGCTATAGGTTAGAAAAATGGATGTATAGTAAATTTTGGGAAAATGTTATTTATGGTAAGTCGTCTTCAGTTAGCGGATAAAAGTCTATATCTTCATAATTAGAAGTAAAAAACTCACTAGTAGAAAGGTCTTTTAAGCAGTTATAAAAGAACCTACCAAAGTATCCCAATAAAAATCCTACAATGTAATCCATATTCAGACTATATTAGAACATTTGTTAAAAAAATGTGTTATTTGTTAAGAGTACTAGCTGTAAGTATTGCACCAAATGATAAGTGAAATAAGCCACCACCTTTAAGAGTGAATGGTTCGTGTTGTGATACAAGTTTCTTTAAATATTCCATTTGTACTAATGGGTCTTCAATAATAGATAGATATTGCATATAGTCAGCTAAATCTAAGTCCATTCGTGCTATTCCGTAATATATAGGAACAAGCATAAAGTCATACACACATATAACTAAATAAACTATTAACGCTGCTAAACGCCACTTATCTTTCATTTACGCCTGCAATGAAAACAGGTTTCGTGATTACTTCCTTCTATTTTATAAAAATAACTACTACAATTATTTGCCTTACAGTAAACCATATTGTCTGAACATTTATTATCTATCATTCTTCTTCTTCCCACTCCACGTATTCATTATCATGTGTTGCTTTGTGTATGTGGTAGTTTGCGTGAGAGTATCCTATATTTTGCACGCGTCACCACAGTCATCATCAAATTCGTGTGAAGTATCTACAAATACAGGTTCATCTTTAAACATATCGTCTGGAAGTATAAATTCGTTATTAGTGCCCATGTAGATTTGCCTCTAAATAAGCTATTCTTGTATCTATACTGTCTAAGTTCCACAAGTCTTGCTGTACTTGTTGTAAAATTGTATCTATTCTTATAATTTGAGCTTGTGCTTCAGACCATTCCCACTCTTCTAGTAATTTTTTATTGGAGAAGTCCATACCACTTTCTCTTAAATCTTCTTTTAATTGCATTATCTCAGTTGACATTGAAGCTAATGTTTGGTCAAGTTCTTGATAACGCATAGCTTGTTCTTCTAATGATTGTATTTTTTCATAAAGAACTGCAATATCATTTGAAACCATTGTATCTTGTTTAAGTTGTTCAAATTCAATTTCTATACCAACCATTCTTTCATCTATACCTTGAAGTGTATTTACTATTTGACCGACTGATTGTATTCCAGCACCAACTGAACCCATTAGAGCTATAGCTGTTGCTACTAAACCTATATTTTCTTTTATTTTACTGAGCATTACATTGCTACTGTATTAACAAGTACGACCAAAGCGCTAACTGCAACAATCCATCCAGAGATTTCACCTCTTGAGATTTTGCTATTAACCTTTTCGTGTAATTCATCAATTCTTTCATTTATTTTTTCCTGTCCATCTAAAATCAAATTCAACATTTCCTTCTGCGTATAACCATTACTTTCGTGCGCCATTAGTTACTCTCCTCGCAAAACGTACTCCCATACTTACAATTACATATTTGTACAAAGGAACCATCTTCCTGAGTGGTAACCATGCACATTAGTTACCGCCTTTACAACTGTCGGGACAAGCCCCACAACATCCGTTCATTTTTTACTCCTGTCTATTTTACTAAACGCCTCATTGATTTCTTCTATACTTAAGTTTCCGTCATCTAAAAAAGCTCTTGCTAAATCTTCTGACACCTTCACTACTCCTAATGTACCAGCTAAAATGATAGCATCGAGTATTTCAATACCAATTAAAGAACCAGCACCTATAGTAGCAAGACCATTAGCAGTAAACGTAGCTATCATACGCCAAAATATCTGCTTTATCTTGTACCAGGTGCTGAGCTTCTTTTTAGCCATTTAGTCTCTCATATATATAGTCAAAAGCCATATAGCTATTGAGACTATTATTGCTATTCCTACGATGTCCTGTGCGGAACCTGTAAGTGTAAACCATGCAATAAAAAAACCTAGTATGGTAAAAATTTGTGCAATAGATTCTTTAATCGCATCTATTAACCATTTACCTATAAACTTTGCAATTTTAGGCAAGTTTTTAATAAACTTCTTTAAACCTTTTAGTGCAAGTTTTATACCTGCCCAAATAGCTTTAACAAGTTTTATAACTGTATGGTAAGGCCATCCTAGTATGTTATATAACCCTTTAATTAATTTTTTAATCACTTAAAATCTCCTGGTCATTAATGCTCCAGCTTGTGCAACAATCTGAGAAGCTATGATTACGGGAACCACGACTTCTTTAGATTTCTGACGCTGGTCGCTTGTCATGTCGTCCCCAAGTGACCCCAAGTCCATCTCTGTTATATTAACATCAATTAACGCGCCAACTGGGTTTTCAAGGAACACCTCTACTTGTACCTCAGTAACAACGTCAGCTAATGTGTAATCTTCAACATCTTTATTTTCTATAGCTCTATCTACATATTCTTCAACAGCTTCAGCTACAACTTCCTCTTTAGCTGCTTGTTCTGCAATAATTTCTACGTCTTCAGCCGCAGTTTCTTCAGAAAAACCCAAAACTTCACCAACTGCTTGCTTTTCTTCTTCATCTAACTCAGCAACAGTTTCTACTTTGGTAACTTCTTGAACAACAGCTTTTACAACAGCTTTAGTTTGAACATCAGCAGTAGCTAAGTTTTGTACATCTACTTCAGCAACTTGCTCTACAACTTCTACAAGTTCTTCTGTTTCTAATTCAGCAACAACTTCTGCTACAGCTTCTTCTACGGCCTCGACATATTCTTCGACTTCTTCTTCAGATAATGTCTCTAATTCTTCTTCTTCGATAATTTCAACAGGTATTTCTTCAACTTCAACAACTTCGGTAATAGCTTCCTCTACCTCAGTGACAAGTTCCTCTACTTCTTCTTCTGTGAGTTGTACCTCTTCAGCTCCCTCTTCACTAACAAGTGGGTCGGTCTCAGGCTGTTCAGGTTTATCTGGGATAGTCGTTGTTGTAGTTGTGGTCGTAGTCGTCGTAGTAGTAGTAACGATAACAATATCTTTAATCTCGAATGTTTCTTCTTCAACTTCATACTCCGTAAAATCTACAGTCTCTTGTATTTCTATAATAGCATCAACTAAGTCTTCAACTGCTTTTTGCTCTTCATCAGTAAGTTCAACAACATTACCATCTTCATCTGTCTCAACTGGTATTACTACAGTATTTTTAATTTCTTCTTCAATACGAGCTTTTTCAGCTGCAAGCTCAGCAGCTTCTCTGTCGGCTCTTTCAACATCAGTTTCAAAGTATCCAGTTTCAGCTTGATTAGCATTACGTTGTCTTTCTAACTCAGCTAAACGAGCTTGCTCTTCTTTGTATTCTCTGTCAGCACGCTCGTCATCAGTTTCTGCATAACCAGTTTCTGCTGCATTTTTATCACGCTGTCTTTGAAGTTCAGCTAATCTAGCCTGTTCTTCCGCATATTCTCTATCAGACCTTTCTTGGTCAGTTTCAGAATATCCTGTTTCAGATAAGTTTTTATCTCTTTGACGCTGTAGTTCAGCTTGACGCTCTCGTTCTCTACGCTCTGCTTCCTCACGCTCTTTACGCTTTCTCTCTTCTTCAGCAGCAGCATCAGCATCATCCTTAGCTTTTTCGTCAAATACAGTTAGTGTCGGTTCGGTAGAATACCCACTATGCAAAGTGTTATTAGAGTTATAACCTCTAATTGAAAACGTGTAATCTCCATTAGGAATACTTCCATAAGGAATAGTGTACTCTGTTTCTGTAATCCCATCTATTTTTATTTCATCTTCAGCACTTGTTCTATAATAAAGTTCATAAGTGTCTGCAGTTACATTACCAGTATTAGCTATATCCCAATCTACTGTTACACCTACATTATATTCTTGAGTTACAACTGGATTCATTGGTGGTCCTAAAGTTGCTACCCATTGAGTTGTTTGAAAATTATTGCTATCACTATCAGTACAAGACTCACCATTATCTAAATCTCCACAAACACCAAATGACCAATAAAAAGTACCAGTTTGTATATATTGTTTATCTAAATCGTACTCTCTTAATGATGTGTCTGTAATAATTACTCTTGTAAAGTTTTCATTGTCATAACTGTAATTTATATGAAATGAATGTGCATCAACACTTCCATCTGTATATTCCCAGCTAAATTCAACATCTGTACCACCATAATTTACTGATACACTACTTGCGTTATCTGGTGTTGGAGG
>Ga0209645_1000593_pt1 | contig 18597 bp, 12 predicted proteins | sample ETNvirenome_6_30_FD_184070 | JGI IMG/M metagenome (GOLD analysis project Ga0209645, IMG submission 184070) | Marine viral communities from the Pacific Ocean - ETNP_6_30 (SPAdes) (version 2) | ecosystem: Environmental > Aquatic > Marine > Oceanic | place: Pacific Ocean | collected 2013-06-19
CTAAGTTAACAGCTAAGATGCTTGAGATGGGTATGGATCCTGCATCAGAAGAAGCACAACAACAACTATCTCCAGAAAATATAAAATCATTACCTGAAATAGAGGACTTCTTTTCTATGGACTATAGAAGTATGGTAGAAGAATGGGCATCTCATCAATTAAATGTTGATGAAGAAAGATTTAAGATGCAAGAACTAGAAGAAAGAGGATTTAGAGATTCTCTTATTTCAGATAGAGAATTCTGGCATTTTAAAATGATGGAAGATGATTATGAGTGTGAGCTATGGAATCCTGTACTAACTTTTTATCAAAAGTCTCCAGATACAAGATACATATCTGATTCCAACTACGCAGGTAAATGTGAGATGATGACTATATCTGATGTAATAGATAACTATGGATATTTAATGTCTAAGAAACAATTAGAATCATTAGAGTCAATACATCCAGCTAAGTCAGCAATATATATGAACCCAGCTGTACAAAATGATGGTTCATTCTATGATCCTACAAAGTCACATAAGTGGAATACTAATTCTCCTTCATTAGGGTATAGACAGTTTATGAGTAACTGGAATAAGTTTCCAGGTGGTGCAGGTGATATTGTATCACAGATCTTAGGAGAAGGTGAGGATGTTGCTTCATATGGTAATACTGATCTTTTAAGAGTATCTACAATTTATTGGAAGACTCAAAGAAAGGTTGGACATTTAACAAGAGTCATGCCTGATGGAGAAGTTGAACAATTAATTATTGATGAAAACTGGAAAGAATCACATAAACCAGTATATAATACACAACTATTTAAGGAAAAAACTAAAGATAATTTAGTAGAAGGTGAGCATGTAGATTGGATGTGGATAAATGAAGTATGGGGTGGAGTTAAGATTGGTAGAAATTTACCAAATTCTTGGAGAACAGAAATGTCATCTGACTTTGATCCTATATATCTAGGTATTAATAAAAAGAAACCAGGAAGAGTACAGTTTCAATTTAAAGGAGATAATAATCTTTATGGTTGTAAGCTACCTATAGAAGGAAGAGTATTCTCAGATAGAAATACAAGATCTACTTCTTTGGTGGATTTAATGAAACCATATCAAGTAGGATATAATATGGTTAATAATCAGATTGCTGATATACTAGTAGATGAACTAGGTACAGTAATTATGTTTGACCAGAATGCATTACCACGTCACTCTATGGGTGAAGACTGGGGTAAGAACAATATGGCAAAAGCATATGTAGCAATGAAGGACTTTGGTATGTTACCATTAGATACTTCTATAACAAATACAGAGAATGCTACAAACTTTAATCATTATCAGACATTAAATCTTGAACAGTCAGGCAGATTAATGTCAAGAATACAATTAGCAAATCACTTTAAACAACAAGCATTTGATGCAATAGGTGTTAATCCACAAAGATTAGGCGCACCAGTTGCTCAACAGACAGCTACCGGTGTTACACAGGCTATGAATCAATCATATGCACAAACAGAAATGTACTTTATTCAGCATTCAGATAATCTTATGCCAAGGGTACATCAAATGAGAACAGACTTATCACAGTATTATCATAGTAGAAAACCAAGTGTTAGGTTAAATTATATTTCAAGTGAAGCTGAAAAAGTAAACTTTCAAATAAATGGTACAGAATTATTAATGAGAGATTTTAATATTTTTTGTACAACAAGGACAAATCATAGATCTATACTAGATCAACTTAAACAATTAGCTATGACTAATAATACATCTGGAGCAAGTATTTTTGATCTAGGTAGTATTGTCAAAGCAGATTCAATTGCAGAAGTATCTAATATCCTTAAGGGTGCTGAAGAGAAACAACAAGCTCAAAGACAGCAAGAGATGCAACAGCAACAAGAACTGCAGCAACAACAACTGCAAGCTCAAGCTAAAGAAAAAGCAGAAGAACGTGAGTTCCAAAAAGCTGAAAGTGCAGAAGAACGTAAGAAAGATCTTATGGTTGCTGAGATTAGAGCTGCAGGTTATGGAGCACAGACTGATATTGATCAAAATATGCAAAGTGACTTCCGTGATGCTATGCAAGATATGGAAAAAAGAGAGCAGTATAGAGAGCAGATGGACTTTAAGAGAGATGAATCTATAAGAAGAGACTCAATGTCAAGAGCTAAGATGGATATAGATAGAGAAAAGCTACAAACTCAGCGTGATATAGCTGCTACAAATCTAGAAATTGCAAGGGAGAATAAGAACAAATATGATGTAAAAGGCACTGATAAAGAGAAAGAATAACATACATAGCTATATACTACAAAAAACTTTACCAACTTTTCAAATTTTTAAGGTTTAACTAAAAAAATCTTAGTATATTATATATGTAAACATTAACATTAAAACCAATAATAGTTATGGCTGAAACAAAAAATGTAGAAACCAAAGTAGAAAAGGTTGAGGTTAACCTAGATGAGATCTTCAACGGAGCACCAGGAGCAGACTCCATTACACTCCCAGAAGATGAACCAAAAAAACCTAACGTATTTAGTAGAAAAAAAGATGTTGATATGTCATTTATTGACAAACCAGCAACTGAAGAAACTAAAACAGAAGAACCTGAAGCTACAGAAGAAAAGTCTGAAGTAGTTGAAGAAAAAAAAGTAGAGAAGAAAGAAACTGTTACTTCAGATGAAATTGATGAAATCTTAGGAGATAATCAAGAGGAAGAAGTAACAGCAGAAACTGAAACAAAAAAGAGAGGTAGAAAACCAATCACTGGAGTTTCAGACGTCTTCAAAAAGTTAATTGATGAAGAAAAACTTTTAGCTTTTGATGATGGAAAGGAGTTGGAAGACTATACTGCAAAGGATTGGCAAGAATTAATTCAAGCTAATTTAGATGAAAGAGCAAATGCAGTTAGAAGAGAAACTCCAAAACAGTTCTTTGAAAGTTTACCACAAGAGCTTCAAATAGCAGCAAGATATGTTGCTGATGGAGGCACTGATTTAAAAGGTATATTTAAGGCATTATCAACTGTTGAAGAAACAAGAGATCTTGATGTTAAAAATGTAAAAGACCAAAAGCATATAATTAGAGAATATTTATCTGCTACTGGTTATGGAACAGCAGAAGAGATTAATGAAGAAATAGAAGTATGGAGTGATTTAGGAAAGCTTGAACAACAAGCTAATAAGTTTAAACCTAAATTAGACAAAATGCAAGAGAAAGTTGTTGCAAGAAAACTTCAAGAACAGCAAATGAAGAAGAAACAACAAGAGCAAGCTTCACAGAATTATATGCAAAATGTATATAACACGTTGAAAGATGGTAAAGTAGGTGATATTAAAGTAGATAAGAAAGTTCAATCATTCTTATATAATGGTTTAGTTAACCCAGCATATCCATCTATTAGTGGACAAAATACAAACTTGTTAGGTCACTTGTTAGAAAAGTATCAATTTGTAGAACCAAATTATAGTATAGTAACTGAAGCATTATGGTTACTAGCAGATCCAAAAGGATACAAAGCTAACATTATGAAGATGGGTGAAAATAAAGCTGTTGAAAAAACAGTTAGAAAATTAAAGACAGCACAGAGTAATAAAACATCAGCATCTGTTGCACAAGAGTCTGAGCCTGTTAAAAGATCATCAAGAAAATTACCGAGAGGAAATAGAAATATATTTAAAAGAATTTAAAAATAACTAAATTAATTATTAACTAAACTAAATTTTATAATCATGGCAAATAAATCATACAACCCGGTTAAAAAGTTTGTTTCAGCAGAGTATAGTAAGACTAACGGTGACTCAGGTTCCGCTGGTAATGTTACTCCTAAGAAGACATCTTTTATACCAGGAGGAGCAATTATTACAGATGTTGTAATTCACTGTACGAAAGCTGTTACATCAAGTAGTGGAACTATCAAAGTGAAAGCTGGAGGTAGAGAAGTTACAGGTGATATCCTTTCTTCAAATGCTTTAGCTATTAATTCAGTTGCACAACCAGCTTTTACAGGTTCAGCAACAGCACAAAAAGCTACTGAAAATGGTGGTACTATAGACGTTGTTATTGGTGGAACAATTAATGCAGGGGATATAACTATACATGTAGGGTATATGGAAGCTACACATCACGCTTAAAAGAAAAAATAACTTTAAAATTAATATTAACTAAACTAAAATAATCAATTATGGCAACTCCAGTTTTAAATAATGGGATTTTCCTTAGAGATACAAACTACAAAGCTAGTTCTCATATTGATTCTTACCACTTAACAGCAATGTTAGGATCATCAGAGCCTATGGACATGGGTCCTGTTGATTTATGGGCAATGACACAAAAGGTAGAAATGCCTTTGTATCAGTTAGCTTCATTTGGTGGTCAGAATACAATTATGGTTGACAATGCTAGAGGTGAGTATAAATGGCAAACTCCTATTGCACAAGACCTTCCTTATTCTTTAGGTGCTATTGACGGTGTAACAGACACTGACGGTGTAATTAGAGGAATAGATGGTCAAACTTTTAAAATTCTCTTAAGTAAGAGAGCATTTGGACATGGTGACATCATTACTTATGACAAGTATAATGGTAAAGAACTTTACGTTACTGCAGAGGATATTCTTCCTTCAGGTGACGGATTTGTTTATACTGTACAACTTGTTAACAGTGATAATGCAGCAGGTCTAGCAGACAAGTACTTAGTATCAGGAACTAAATTCTTTAGAAAAGGTTCTGCACGTGGTGAGTACGGTGAAAGATTTTCAGATATTGAAACAGGAACTGGTTTCAGAGAATTCTACAACTTTGTAGGAGGAGCTGAAGCACACGTTCACTATTCAGTTTCTTCAAGAGCAGACTTAATGCTTAAAGGAGGAATGAATGCTGACGGTTCTATTCCTGTTACTGAGATCTGGAGAACTTTTGATCAAGATGTAGATCCATCTGTATCTTCATTAGAGAGTATGGTAGAAATTATGGGTGCTGATTATGTAAAGAGAGCGTTTGATAATGGTACATTATCTAGAACTTTCTTAACTAATCTAGAAGCAGCTCACTTGAACAAGATTGCAAGTGACATTGAAACATACTTAATGTGGGGACACGGAGGTAGAGTAAGACAAGATGGACCAGATGACATTAGAATGTCTGTAGGTCTTTGGAAGCAATTAGATAACTCTTACAAGAGAATCTACAATAAGTCTTCTTTCAGCTTAGATATGTTTAAGACTGAGCTTTATAACTTCTACCAAGGTAAAGTTGAATTAGAAGGACCAGACCCACAAAGAACATTAATTGTTCAAACAGGTATTGGTGGTATGAAATTAGTAAATGATGCAATTGCACAAGAGGCAGTAGGATTAGGTTCACAATATGTTGTTAATGCTGACGCAAACGGTATTGTAACTGGATCTGGTATGGATCTTGGCTTTGGATATGCATTCACTTCATACGTTATTCCATTCTTGGCTAACGTAAGATTTGTATTAAATCCAGCATTTGATAACTTACATACTAATGATATTGAAAACCCACTTATTGATGGAAGACCATTAAGCTCATACAGCTTTATTATCTTTGACATCACTGAGTCAGGAAATGACAACATTCACTTGTTGAAACTTTCTTGGGATAATCAATTAAAGTGGTTCTACCAAAATGGTACTATGGACTATATGGGAAGAACTCAAGGTTTTGCATCTTCAGGTAACTTTAATGGATACCGTGTAATGATGACACAAACCATGCCTTCAGTATGGGTAAAAGACCCAACTAAGGTATTAAAAATTGTAATGAAGAATCCAGTTACAGGAGGATCATTCTAATATTTGATGATAGTGGGGAGGGTGTAAAAACTCTCCCCAATATCTTTTAAAAAATTAAACCAATAAATTATAGTTAAAATGGCAAAAACAAAAAACACAAAACCAGCAAACCAAGTAGTAGGATCACCAGTTGTTGAACCTATTACAGAAATTACAATGATTGAAAAGTATCAAAGTGGTAAAAATCAATCTATTGCAATACGTACCTTTTTTGATAGAAACAATGAAAACATGGGTCTAGAAAATTATGGTATGTCACTTTTTGAAGGAGTTATTCATGAAGAAGAATTATCATGTCTTGAAGTAAATGGCATTAAGAGATATGTTACAGGATTAAATGAATTTGCACCTGAAATAAAGAAACTTTCTCCAGAAAAGAGAAAGGCAAAAATACATGAGATTAGAAAGGCTGTTGCAGTATTAGAAAGAGATCTAGCAGCTAATATAATTGACCCAGAAGATCCAGAGTTTTGGAATAAAGTAAAACTATTAAGACATGATAATCATGACTTCTGGAGTAAAATTAGTATAAGAGTTGGTAATGATCCGCTTTATTTAGATCCATCAACAGATCCTTATGATCTTATTAAATTATATGCAATAGAAGCAGGTGGCTTTTCAATTGTAGCTCCTAATTTAAGAGCTGCTAAAGGAAAACCAGGTTGTAAATTTTATTTAGATAAACTAGAAGATACAGTAAGTACAAGAACAGAATTATCTAAATTAAGAAATAGAGCTCTATCAGCATTAACAAACATGTATGATTCAGAGAATAAAAAGTTATTCTATGTAGCAAAAGTTTGTGATGTTAATAGTACACAATATAATAACTCAACTGCAAATGATGTTATTTATGAAGCTATGGATTTATTTATTCATGGTGACGGACATGATAGAAATCAAAGGAGATCTGCACAATCATTTTTAGATGCATCTAGACTTTCAATGGAAGATTTAAAGTTAAAAGCAGTTATAAAAGATGCAAGTGCATACAGTATTATTACTAATAAATCTGACGGATGGATTTATTATGGAGATGTTAAGTTAGGAAAAACACCAGATCACTGTTTAGAATTTTTAAAGAATCCTTTGAATGAAGAGCATATGATGTCTATTTTAAGTCAAGTTGAATACTACTGGAACATGTAATTATGAATAATACTACACTACAATTAAAATTTAGACAAAGACTTAATAAGATTGCTAGTAATGACTATGATAATATAGAGTGCTGGCAAATTGTTGAAGCTTTTAACAAAGCACAAGTTGAATGGTGTAGAAGACAGTTACATGGTAATAATATGTATAAAGAAGGAGATGAAATGTCTAAGAGACGTATAGATGATTTACAAATCCTTTTAAGAGATCTTGGTTTAGTTTTCCAAGTTCAACCTACATATGTTGAGTCAACTAATTTTCCTGATGATTATATGGAATTTAAGAGAGTAACTACTGAGGCAGCAACTAAATGCTGTCCTACAGAAACTATTACAAAGTTATCAGGTACTGTTGAAAAAGGAAGAGACATGACTGTTTACTTAGCAGAGGAAGCTAATGTAGATTTGATTATGAGAGATCCTTTAAAGAGACCTGATTTTGAATGGGGTGAAACTTATTGCACTATACAAGGAAATAGAATTAGAATATATAAAAGAGATTTTGATATTGTAAATCCTTTATTAACATATTATAGACAACCTAGAAACATACAAATTGAAGGTTGTGTTGATCCTTATACATTAGTACAATCACCAGCAGATGTAGAATGTGAATTTAAAGATGATATAGTTGAATTAATTATTGATGAAGCTGTATCAGTAATAGCAGGTGATATTAATGATGTAAATCAATTTGTTAGAGGATCTGCAAATGCAGAAAAAAATAACTAATATATAAGGTATTAATAGTATTATTTTGTATATTATATATGTAGCATAGCTACCAGAGACAACTGTAAACAATTATTTATTTATTTATTAACGCTAAAAATTATTAATTATGGCACATTTTAATCATGCTTTTGGAAAGTCCTTTTATGCAAAGGATATCCTAAAGTCACTTGACGCAGCTGGTGTACAGCAAACTTCTGTATCATTAGATACCGTTGGAAAATTTGCTTTCCTTGATGGTAAATATGATGTATTAGATGCAGGTATATTCCCAGGTGTTGGTTCATCCCTAGCTGGATTTTATCTAGCTCAAGCATCTTTTCAACCTAATGACAAGATTGGAAACAATCCTGGTCACGGAGGTTATAAAGAAAGCTCAAAATCAAAACTTATTAAATTTAAGTACATCTCTGACATGTGGATCACTAAAGAAAGTGATGAAACAGCTGCAACTGCATCAGTAGAAATTAAACCTACTGCTGCTGATAAATCTTGTTTCCCTTGTGGTTCTGATCCAATATTTAGAGTAGACATTAAAGGAACTGCAGCATTAAGATTATTAAATCACAATGCTTATGCTTCTTTATCTGGTTCACTTCCAATGGTACAAGACGGTCAGTTAACAGAAGATCAAACAGTTGCAGGTACTACTGTAACAATTCCAGCTAATGGTGTTGATATGTGTTGTACAACTCCAGCTGCAGGTATTGCTCCATCTATTGTTGCTGCTAACTTAAGAGATCAATTTAACAATGATCCTATTTTAAAGCGATTTGGAACTGCTAAATTACTAGTAAATATTGCTGGTGCTGGATTCACTGTTCCTAATGTTAATGTAGAAAATGCAATTTATGCAGGTGGTGCTCTAGGTGTTGCTAATTTAACAAATGCAGCTGCTGGTGCTCCAGTACATGATGGAACATGGAGAGATAATGACACTTATAAAGTTGAAATTAAACTTAAAACTAGTTGTGAATTACAAACTCAATTTACTTCTTGTTCATTTGATACAAGAGATTTCTACTTAATGGGAGGTCTTAAAGTATCGGTTGATTTACAAGATGAGACTGGAAACCCATGTGTTCCATGTCAAGGATATGTAATTGAATCATCTACTGATTTCAAACAAAGAAGAACTTCTTCTGAAACTGCAATCAGAGATATTTTATTAACTGAAAATTACAGACAATCTCCTTACAATCAAGGTCTAAGAGATTCTTCTAGATTTAGAGAGCAAGAAGGTATGTCAGGTATTGTTACTGAATTAGGAAGAGATAATACTACTAATGACTGTAAAGGTGAATACAGAGTTTATCACTTGTTACACAATATTCCAAGGTTTAATAATCCTACTGGTGTATTTGATAATGATCAATATCACTATAAGATTTATGTTAAACATGATGCTGGAGCTAACCCTACTAATCCTTTAGATTTAGCTTGGGAACAAATTGCTGCACGTGCTGAAGTAACTACTTTAGATGGTGATGCAATTGTTTCAACTTTTGCTGAACTTGAGAAAAAGGGTGGTATTTACTAATCAGTAATACTTATATTTATCAATTAAAAGAGGGGTGGATTAAATTCTACCCCTTTTTTATTTCTTTTAATCAAGTAAAATTTGTATATTATTAATGAATACTATATACATTAAACCTAAATTTTATGGCTGGTAAACATATTTTAAGTCTAGATATACCTCAAAGTTCTAATTGTGAGATACTTCCTATAGTTGATACAAGTGACTATAATGAGAATATGGGAGTAAGTTGTCCTGAGTTATCAATAACTGCTCCTGGTTTTAATGCACCAAAAGTTATACCTACAACTGTTACACTAAATGATGAGGGTATTTGGGAGGGTTTTGGAAGATTAAATATAACAGCTTGTGCACTGGGTTTACAAACTACAAGTTGTTCAAGCAGTAGAAACTCAATAAATGATGGAATATATATTATAAAGTATAGTGTTTCACCAAATGATAAAGTGTATGTAGAATATAATCATTTAAGAGTAACAGAAATACTTACCACATATTATAAAAAGTTATGTGAACTAGATGTACAACCTTGCCAACCATCTTCTGAATTTCAACAGGTAATGGCAGAAATGAAATACATAAGAACTCTTATTGATGCTGCTGTAGCAAAAGTAGAATATTGTCAAAGTCCAAATGAAGGATTAGAACTTTATAATTTTGCTAAGACAAAGCTTAAAAAGATTACATGTGAAGTCTGCTGTTAATATCTAAAAAAGATAATTATGTCTTGTAATAAAAAGAAAGAGGAAGAAATTATAAAAAAGATTAATGTAGAACAAGAGTTTGCTGATCTTAACTTTAAAGAGATGAGATCTAAAAGATTTGGTCTTACATCTTGTTGTCCTCTTGATAAGCTTGAAAAGATCTCTACAAAAAAAGAAATATGTGACTGGGATGAAGAAAAACTTCCTGTATATTTAAGTAGAGATTATAAAGATGAAGATATAGATCCAACTTATAAATGGTTATTTGAAAGTCAACCAATACCAGATTGGGTAGTAAAGGCATGTAGACCTTGTACAGAATATGATGACAATGTTACATTTACAGGACAATCAATGACATTTACAATGCCTGAAAGTCTTATGGTTTCTGCTCCAGACTATGTTCAAGGCACATCAAAAGTATATTTTTTAACACCTTATGATGGAGCAGCAGCTAATACATGGCTCACAGTGGGTTACGGTGTTATACCAGCAACAGGAGATTTTGAGGTAACTATCTATGGTAATACAGCTGCAGCAGATCCTAAAAATGGAGCAGATAATAAAACACCTTTAAAAATTATTATAGATGTAAATGGTGATCAATCACTTCTTAGATCTGTTGATTATACAACAGCAGGTTGGTCTAATAATTTATATGAAAATAATACAAATAGACAGGCGTCAAGTACAGGTGCTATAACTACAGAGTGTGCATTTGGTATAGCTACAGATTGTACATTTTGTGGAGAGGCAAGAAAGGCTGATCCTGATATGTACTTTTTTTATGATACTACATCATTAGGACGTCAAGAAGTAATAGATACACACAATGTAGTAAACAATTGGATTACTGGTTTAAGAGATATAGGTGCTTTTAATGGTAAAGTATATCATACATCTGTTTTAGGTGAAAGATGGTTAGATTGGGCTATTGTACCTTATACAGGAACTTTTAATAATGCTGGTTTCTGTGGTGGTGTTGGTTCACCTGGGCTAGGAAGTTCTGGTGTTATAGGACCACAAAATCCAAATTGGGCTAGTGGTACAGGAGGATATGTAGATGCTGTAACACCTTTAACAAGTAATACTACGTTATATGAATGGGGTGTATTAGATTATTTTATTAATCAAAAACAGGTAGAATGGTTTAATGCAGGTGATACAACAACAACTGCTACATATACAGGACCAGGTGCATCAGGAGATGCTGTAACAAGTCCTGGACCACCACCTAAAGCAACAAGTAAAAGAATATTAGTTGTTGTATTTGCTGATGAAGCAACATCTCCAGTGCCATATAATCAACCATATCACGTAACTACTTCTAATACTCAACCATCATGGATAGAAGCATGTGGTGGTGCAAACGGAACAACAACTGCACCAACACCATGTTGGAATGCTGATTATAATAAGTTTGTAATTGAACATAATAAATTTCAAGATAAAGGATCTGATTATAGAGCTGATTATTTTATATATCCTGCATATCCTGTTAGTCCAAATGATTCACACAATGCTTTTCCATTACATGTAGTTGGTGCAATAGAGTCAGGACCAACTGGAAATGGTTTATTAAACACACCACCTATTAATGGTCTTGTTGATCTATTACAAACTGCAGTACCAACTAATCCTTATGTTGCAAATGGAAAAGGTAGATTAGATCAATATAACTGGGGATATAACGTTAGTCAACCAGCAACAGGATTTAAGCAAATAGATTTTGTAACTAATCTTGAAGGATTTTGGGACCCAGGAGATGAAGAATGTGTAGATGATGCAGAATGTATATCTATATATGTAAAGGACAATGCAGGTAATCCTATTGAATGTTATCCTATTGTTGTTGATGGAAAAGAAGTAGGATATACAAATGAGGATGGATATTATTTACATAAGATAAAGAATGCTAGTGTAGACACTAAACATTCAATAGATTTATGTCATTGTTTTGAAACTACGGGAGGATGCTCTCAACAAAGAATTGATATAATAGTGACACCAGAAGAAACAAAAGTAGTATGTACACCATTAAAAGTGGATTGTACATGATTAACATAATAACATTACAACTTGGTTGTTAATTAAAATTTGTGTATATTATAATGTATACATGTAATAATTTGCAGCTACAAAATATATATTTATGATACCTAACAAATCTAATACTAATAACGGATGTACAGATAATACATCATCCAATTGTGTTGTATGGCAAGGACCAGACCTAGATTGCATTAATGTATGCAATGGTGATACGGTGAGTGATGTAGTTGCAAGACTAGCACAAAAAATATGTGAGTGTTGTGAGAATCCTTCATCTACTGGGATAGATATTTCAACAGTAAATCAAAAGTGTTTGATTGGTACATATGGAACTGCAAATACAGTACAAACACTTCTTAATAATATAATAGATAAACTTTGTACTTGTTGTGAAAATGTATCTTCACCTACTGATCCATGTTCTTGTAGTATACCAATTCCAACTTGTTTAAGAAAAGCAGCACGTGATTATGCTGGTAATGGTACATCTCCAGTTTCATTTCAACTTCATAATGATCCAACATTAGGTTCTGGAAGAGGATATGCACATTTTTTAGCTTTACAGATTTGTGAAAATATACAAGCAATTACTGAGATTCAATCAACATTAGCAAATCATGAAACAAGAATTACATATATAGAAAATAATTGTTGTCATGAACACGGCACTCATGGAGGAGAATTTCCTCAATCAGTATCTGCTCCTAATTCTACAGGTAATACTAGTGTTGTATCAGTAGCAACTGCAGTTCAATCTATAGATAAAGAAATAGGTAATATATATCAAACAGTAGGTACAACAAATCAAATAAATACAGCAGTAGCATATACACCTGCATTATCACAAAAAGATAGATTAAGTGGTTCAGGAACAATGGCAGCTACAAGAGGATGGATAACAACTCCAAGAAATCTAGCACAATCATTTCAAAACTTGTGGATCACAATGAGTGATACAAGAAATGCTGTAGAGAATTTAAATGAAACAGTTGCAAAACCTTCATGTTCAGATATTACATTTGATGTTGTAGGATCTATAAAAAGAAATTCAGAAAATGGTGTATTAGGTATAGAATTAGATTTTCAAAATTCTATTGTACCATCAACATTTACTGAATGCAATTCTAGAGGTACAAAAGTAGTTATAACTGATTCATCTTTAAATACAATAACAAAATTTATTCCAGTAGATATATATCAAAATAATACACCTTTTTTAATTCCTACTGGTGAAATGGGTAATTTAGATTTAGGTAGTAATTATTCAGCAAGAGTAGAATTTTGTGCATCTGATGGTGTAAGTACATGTCAAGAAATACAAACTATAACTATAGAAAATGAATTAGGTTGTCCTACTTTAAATATAGGATCTATAACTGCAGCTGAAATACCTTTTACTGTAACTAGTATACAACTTCCTGTTAATAAAGATTATTTAGTAAATGTAGAATTATCAAATAGAAATGGTTCTTTGTTAGATTCTAGATCTTTTACTTATCAAGGTAGAGATATTACAGGTACATTTAGCAATCTAACACCAAACACTCAGTATGAAGTAAGAGTAACACAAACAAAAACAGGTGATACACATGTAACAAAATGTCCTGTGCAATTAGTTTCAACAACAGCACCAGTATGTACTACTACAATACGTGTATCCTCTGACTCAACATGGTATACAAATCCTGCAACAAACCCATTACAAACTGGAGCTAGTACAATTACATTAGCTACATATAATGATGGTAGTGGAACTTCAACAAAGTGGGAAGTAGGTTTTGATAATACAAATACCCCTATTGTAAAACAAGCACCAACAACTGGTGTAACAGGATGGGTTCATAATGGATCATTTGTAAATGATGAATTAAGTATAGAACCTTTAGCAATTACAGGTTTAGCAGGAACACCTCTTTCACCTGGTACAAGTGGAGTACCAATTCTTAGAGTTCATGAAGAAAGTGGGTGGAAATATTTTGGTACACTGACAGATCCTAATGGTCAATTATATTATGTATATGCGTCAGTAAGTACAAATAGTAAAAATATTGCACAAGTTGTATTTGCATGTAAATGTGATGGTTTATACTTAGACACACCTCAACCAGTATACTATGCAAGAAGAAATGCTGTAACAGAAATAACTGTTGATGCTGTTGGATATACTCAAGGTGGTGGTACATTTACATGGAATATAACAAAACAACCTAGTCACGGTTCACTAGTATTTAAATCAGGATCACCAACATCATCAAAAGCTATATATAATTACACGCAAGATAATACATCTATGGTTTCTGATTCATTTGTTGTAACATTAACAAATGATTGTGGAACTTCTATAGGTAGTAAATATATATGCATCTTACCAGCAGAAGAAATTAAATATACAGATTCAGAGGTTGTAATATTCTTTGATTCTAATTCAGTTAATATTGACAATGCAAGAAAGATTAAAAAATCATTTAATGCTATTAGATCCGGATTTAGTGGAGGGACTAAACCTACTTTTTCTTATATAGCATTAAACGGTAATGTTTCTGGAGACTATTTAAAACACGTAAAAGGAATGGTTGAGAATGTTGGATCATTTGCAAGTTCTTCTAATCCGCATGGTGCAGCAATATCAATTGTAGGATCTGGTGATTGGTATACAGACATAATGGAGAGTGGAGCAACATTACCAGCATCTTTTGGTGCAAGTGGTACATTTCCTCCTCATGTAACTGTAATATCATTTGTTAATCAAGTAGGTACATCAAATGGAACATACGGTAAAGCTACTATTCCAAGTTCAGCTGCATGGACAACTCCAAATGAACCTACTAGTAATGGAGGTAGTGGAGCAGATAAATATAAAGAAGATTTTGATGCAATGATTGATATAACATCATCAGCAGCTCCTAAAGGTCCATGGGCTATAGCAACACAAGGTCAAAGTAATTTCCCTTGGAAATCAGGTTCTATACCATTTACAGTAACTCATGTTGTTGCTCCTCTTATATCTGGAACAACAAATGCTACAGCTGCTGTATCATTACAAGCAGTAGCAGCTTCACAGGGATCAACATTACTAACTGAACAAGAATATTCTGGTGCTAAGTTTGGATTATATAGATATGCTAATCATGGAGCTAAAGCCCCAGGTATTGATTTTACTAAATATTTATTATCAGGTGCAAGTGGTTCATTAGGAAATATTCCTTATTCTGGTTCAACTTCAGTATCTGGTAATACTATTGTAGGTTTAAAAGATTTAGATCCTGGTAAATATACTATATCAGTTCATAATTACTTAGAGAATTGGATTGATTTTGACTCAGCTACTAACTCTGATATTACAACTTATTTTAGAGGTATGTTTGGTCTACTACCAACAGGTTCTGCAAATGAACCAAGTAGTCCAGGTTCTCAAATAATGGGTGCATCATCTACAACTAAATATGCAGTAGAAACAACTGGTAGTACTACTGAACAAAAAGTAGCTAGTGCGTGTAATAATGCTAAAACATCTAGTAATTGTATTACTATATATAATGTATCAGGAATAGAGTTTAAAGATGATGAAAAAGCATATACATCAAGATCAGCTGCAGCTAATGAACAAGGAGAGTATGAATTAGAAGATGGTAAATTTTATGCAAGGTGTGCTGGAACAACAGGTGTTGCAGTAGCTAAGTATAACAGAACAGCTGTGAGTGGTAAACATTGGACAGATAATACAACATGTCCTTAACAATTAAAAATTAAAAAAAATGGCTTGTAATAAATGTGGATATACTAAATCATCACCATGCGCTTGTCAAGATCATGGACTTACTACACCTTGTAGTTATTCTGATTGTACAAGAAAAGCAGAAACAGAAACTTGTGAAGATGTTCAATGTCTTGAATGTGTATCTTATTGTCAAGATAGTTTTTGTGTAACTAATGCATCTAATCAAATTTTTTGTGTAAATAAAGGTGAGAAGTTAGATTTAGTATTACAAAAGCTAGCATTATTTGTTGCTAATCCAGGTTGTTGGAATAGTAACATAGCACATTTATTTACTGGCACAGTAGCACAAACTTCTATAGAATTATTTTGGCAAGGGATACCTAGTGGTACAACAGCAATAAATGTTTATTTTGCTCCTGTAAATGGAGCATATGTATTAGCAAATGCGTCTCCATTAAATGGTGCAGCAAATACTTTTATTGTTACAGGACTAACTGCTAATACAGCATATAAATTTAAAGTAGCAGCAACAACTGCTTCTGCAACATGTGATTCAGTAGAGTTATATGTAAATACAATAGCATAACAAAAGTAGAGAAAGTTTGTTGGTTTTAACTCTGCAATTGTTTGGAAACCCTGGAGAAATCTGGGGTTTCCCTCTTTATACAATATTTTTTTGTATCTTGCAAGCAATTTATTAATTATATCAATAACTATGGACTCAATATTAGAAAAAATTAAAGCATCATTTAAGTGGAAAAAAACATCAGACTATTGTGCTGATAAATTAGGTATGACAGTAGAAGATTATGACGTACTTAAAGACATGGTAAAGGCTAGACTTTTACAAGAATCAGGATCAACATCCTATGAATATAATATAGAAAAAGGTGAAGCAAAGATGGAAGCAATAAGTTCTTCTGAACCTAAATCACCTGAAGAGATTATAAAAATTTTAAATATAGATACTACACAATGGAAGCTATCTAGTTATTGGAACAAACAAATGGGTGATCATTGGCGTGTATCTGCTATGGTTACAAAGATAAAAGATAATGAAATAGATAATGTTGCAGAGTTATTAAAAGGGTTTAAACCAAAAAAATATAAAGCAGCAAAAAAAATAAAAACTCCAGGCAAAGTAAAAACGGCTGGAGTTTTGTCTTTACAGGATATACATTTTGGTAAGGAAGGTAATGAAACTATAGATCAAGATTTTGAAGAAACAGTAATTGATCTAGTTAATAGAGCTTGTAGTGCTCATCATTTAGAAACAATATATTATGTCATAGGAGGTGATTTAATTAACATGGATACATGGAGTGGTACTACCACATCAGGAACACCTTTAGATAATTGTAAGACAGCTACAGAGGCTTATAAGCAAGCATTTGATGCTATATTATGGAGTGTTAATTACATAAAACAATTTTGTGATAAATTACAAGTAGTATATATTCCTGGTAATCATGATAGATTATCTTCTTTTCATTTAGCACATGGTTTATCAAAATGTTTTGATGATCCTAATATACTTTGGGATGTAGTTTATCTTGAGAGAAAAGTATTTGTATATGGTAAAAACTTTTTTGCATTTGAACATGGTGATGTAAATACTAAAAATTCATTGATGTTATATTCTATGGAATATCCAAAAGAATGGGGTACAACATTATTTAGAACTTTATATACTGGACACTATCATCATAAGAAAAAAATAGAGTATATAACACAACATGAAAATACAGGGTTTACACTAAAGATTTTACCAAGTCTTTCTAAAACAGATTATTATCATTATCATAATAAATTTGTAGGATCTAGAAGATCTGGTGTACTATCTATACACACACCAGATAAAGGTGAGATTTGTGAACTTACATATTCACCTGAATAAACTTGAATAAGTGGCCTTTTTTTTGTAAATTATAATGTATGGTAATATTATGATAAATAATTTTAAAAAACCTAATTTGAATGCACCCAGATACAGAGAAAAAGTATTTGGTCTTCTCAATGCGGATTTAATAAATGAATTTAAAGATAAAAACCCTATATATTCTAACATTGATAATAGTAAATTAAAAAATATTATTAAGTTATTTAATGAGAGAATATGGAAAGAAGTTATTAAAAATAGAGATGGTGTTCAGTTACCAGATTCTTTAGGATATATTTTTATAGGAACATGTCCTGCTCCAAAGAGTGTAAATACTGATTATGCACTATCTAAGAAATATGGTAAAGTTTTACAGAATAAAAACTGGGAAACTGATGGTAATGTAGCAAAAATATTTTACACTAACTACTCTACTAAGTACCGTTTTAAAAATAGAGAACTATGGCAGTTTACTGCTGTTAGACAATTTAAAAGATCTGTTGCTAAGGAATATCCTAAGAGATGGACAAAATATATTAAAATGGAAAATAAAAAAAGGGTAGCTGATATGTATAAAAAAAACAGTTAGTTATGACAACAATAGGTGAAGTAGTTTCAAGAATAAGACAGTCTATAAAAGCAGAGGTACAAGATGCTTTTATGACAGATAGATATATCTATAGTCTTGTTGCAAAGCATGCACAACTTTTCATGAGAAGACAAGATAGTGCTAATAAGTTAATGAAGTTTAATAGTGTATGGCAATCACTTCCGTTTGTAGAACTAATTGATGTAGATAAGGTTGAAGCAAAATGTAGTGGAATTCAAAGTGGATGTACAATTAAGAGAACTAAAGATAAACTTCCAACTTTTATGGAAGGCTACTGGGGACCATTAATTAGAACTGTAAGTTCAATAGATACATCTATAGAAGTTCAACCAACAAGTCCTGGTACTTATACTTCAATGACAAAAACAACATCTCATAAATATAATAAAACAAAATA